>Ga0099849_1000318_pt1 | contig 22024 bp, 20 predicted proteins | sample CB_VirMetaG_4_FD_78177 | JGI IMG/M metagenome (GOLD analysis project Ga0099849, IMG submission 78177) | Freshwater to marine saline gradient viral communities from Chesapeake Bay - CB_1508_1M Viral MetaG | ecosystem: Environmental > Aquatic > Marine > Coastal | place: USA: Chesapeake Bay... | reverse complement strand
CCGTAGAAGAATTATTCCTTAATTTAATTCTGGTAAATCCACCAACATCTAAACTACTATAAGCATACCTAATCGTTCCTGAAACATCTGTAAATGGATATAATTGCTCTACTAAATAATAATTTGTCCCGTCTCCTGATACTAAAACATCTAATCCATCAAACGAACTTGTTGAAGTATCTTGATAGACTATATTTATTTTTGTAATATCTGCTATATATACTGAATTTGTCTCTCCGCTAGGTATTAAACTTCCTCCTGCTTGTAAATTTTCGTGTGTTCCTTTAGTTCTTACACTATTAATTTTAATATTAATGTCTGTTTGGTCGCTACTTACTACAACTGGGAAACTCTCCGCCGATGGTTTTTGACCTTTAACAAAATCAGCTATTTCTACATCTAAATCGCCACTATTGGATATGTTTGCTGTGTGTAAATCTCCGCTACTATCTTTACCATAAATTAAAACTTGTTGTAATGAACCACCAACGATTTGACTTGCGTTGCCTTGACTTATTTTACTATTTACTGAATTTAAAATATCTTTACTAACACTAACATTACTTAAAATATCTGTTGAATTAGTTTCCTGTGTATTTAATAATGTATTAGTTATATTTACATCAGGGGAAGTAGAACCTTTTAAAACTAAGTTTCTTCTAATTGTAGAAGTATTAAAACCTAATATATTTAAAGTAGTATCTACCGCATCTTGAGTAGCACCTGAATTTGTAGATACTGTAATATAAAGTATTTCTTCTGTATCTAATCCCTCACCATCTACAACAACATTATTTAATTGTATTTTACGATTATTAAATTCTGTAGAAGGCGAAGTTTTACCAAAAAATATACATTCCTCTCCTATTCCAATTGTATCATTATCATCATATTCGTAAGTTATTCTTGAATGATACCAGGGTTGAGCGTCCCCGCTACCAGTAGGTTTAGTATATACATTAATAAAAGGAAGACTTGAAAATTCAGTATATACATTAATAAAACCTTTAAAATAAACTGAGGATAATTGACCTAATGTTATTATTTCATTAGAACCTGAAAAATAATAAAGATTTAATTTAGTTGAAGATACTGGATTAATACAATTCCACCCCTCTCTTTTTTCCGGGTCGTCTTGAACTGTTAAAGTGGTATCTGCTTTAACTGCTGTGCCATTCGTAGAAGTAAGTAATACCTGGGCGTATCCGTTTTTATTTAATGTTTTAGAGTTTAATGTTTCAATATTAGTATCAATATTAGATAATGAATTATCCGCACTTGTATTAACTACATTTAAACTGCTATTTTCTACATTAATTTTAAGGTGTCCCTCGTTTGTAGATTGTAATTTATCCCAGGAAATATTATTTTTCCAGGCGTGGATTGAAACGGGTTGTAATGAAGACATTATTTATAATTAGTTTTTTTTTTATTTTTATTATTAGGAAATATAAAAACTTTATCTAATGGTTTTTTTCTATATTTTGGTTTTTCTCTATTATAAAAATCCCTTTCTGTTGTATCCTCTTCAGGTTCTTCTGGTTCTGGTTCAGGTTCTTTTTCTAATTCTGGTCCATTAATCAGATTATTTAATAATTGTGTAAATTCTAAATCCATTTTTATTATACTATTACATAATAATTTAATAATTAGGAGGAGCACTTGCTTGTATTTTATCGTTTCTACATTCAATAAAATCTAATAAAGTATTTATTCCTTTTTCTCTAATAAAATTATGGATTTTTTTACAATCTTTACACAAATTAAACTTTTTACTACTAACTTTATCTAAGTTAGAACAAAAACAACAAGAATATTTTTTTTTTGAAAACATTTTATTATTATATTATAAAATAATAAAAATGGATATTCCTGATAATATTAAAAACCCTACTCTATACAAAAAAGCACGAAAAACAGCGGACGAAAAATACCAACGCCCAGGATTGTATAAATCCGCATTCATTCAAAAAGAATATCAAAGATTAGGAGGAAAATACAAAGGAGATAAACCAAGTAAAGAAACAGGTATTCAAAGGTGGTTAAAAGGGGAAAAATGGGTTGAAGTGGAACCTTATTTAAAAAATAAAAAAATAGTAATATGTGGCACCAGCGATAAAGAAGGAAAAGCGTGTCGTCCATTAATTAAAGTAAATAATAAAACACCTATTACCTTACCAGAATTGATTAAAAAACACGGTAAAAATAAATTATTAGGATTAGTAGCAAGGAAAAAGAAAAATATGGATTTAAGAATTGATTGGAAAAATGGAAAAATTAAATGATTTATTTAATATATTGTATTAATGCTAATTGTGTTCTAACACCTGTCCCACCAAATCCCTCACACTCATTTACAATTTCCCCTATATCAAAATTTAATTCATCTTCAAAAAATTCATTTAATTCTTCTTCATTTTCAGTATTTATATTTTCATTTATAACATTCTTATATTCTTTAAGTGTATAATTTTTTTTAAAGACTTCATTTATATATTCCTGTGCTTTTCCAATAGGCACTGTTCCATCTTCACCATAATCCTTTATTAAATATTTCATATTAGCAAATTTTATTCCTTTAACCCTTCCTGAAAACATAGAAGGAGCAATAAATAATAAAATATTATTTCTATTTTTACTATCTTTAAGATATTGAAAACCTTTCAATAAAAATTTAAACCATAATTTATTATTTTTTTCACCAAAAGGAGGATTTAAAAATATTACATCCGGATTTAATGTTCTTCCTACATCTAAATTGAAAAAATCTTTATTTAATGTTTTAACTTTATCAGGAAGAAATTTATTCATAATTTTAAAAAGATTAGGGTTTAATTCATTAGATACTACATTATAATTCGTATTTTTAGAAAACCAATTTGAAACATTACCTATCCCTGCCGTTCCTTCTAATAATTCAAAACCAGTTCTATTTTTAAAAGCACTAGGTAAAGCATCGTATAATTCTTTAATACATTTATCAGGAGTAGGGTAAAAATCAATAACAGTTCCTTTTGTTTGACCGAAATAGATATTTTTTAAATCTTCAAATGTTAATTGATAATCATTTATAATTGCTGGTATTGCTCTTGACGCACTTTTATTTAATAAAGTAAATATACCTGAATAAAATTTGTCCGCATTATCTTTATACCATTTAGAATTTGGAGGGGTTCCTGTTAATTCTATTTGATTTTTCATAGCATCTAATTGCTGTGCTTTTGTTAATGTTTTAAAATCTTTAACAAATCCTTTATCCCCTGGTTTTACTTGTTTAATCTTTGCTTTTAACATTCCTGAAGTTTGTTTTTTAGGTTCTTCTTTTTTGGGTTGTTCTTTTGGTTTTTTGGGTGTTTCTTTTTTAGGTTCTTCTTTTTTGGGTTGTTCTTTTGGTTTTTTGGGTGCTTCTTTTTTGGGTTGTTCTTTTGGTTTTTTGGGTGTTTCTTTTGGTTTTTTGGGTGTTTCTTTTTTAGGTTCTTCTTTTTTGGGTTTTTGTTTAAGGGTAGTAGTTGTAGTTTTTTTTTTTGGTTGAGTTTTAGTAGTAGTTTTGGTCGCAGTTTTGGTAGTTGTTCTTTCTTTTTTAGGTTTCATTTTAATGGACTTAAATTTATCTACATTCTCTTTTTTAGTCATTAAATTAATTAAATCCGCTTTTTTCATCTTACTATAACCTTTAACTAAACCAAGGGATTTATTGAATTTTGAAATATGTTTCCGTAATTCAGCAGTAGTATATGAATTTAAAATATCACGCATATTAATGTGTTTAATAATAACAAATATAAAAAAAAATATTTTATTTTAATTTATCCAATCTTGTTTTTATGAATTTTGGTATTGTATCTATATTATATAAATAATTACCTTCTTTTAATTCGTTTTGAATAACATTATCAGGTATTTTATTTTTTTTTTTAAAATCATTTATAATTTTTTGGGAAGAAGTTTTTATTTTATTAAACCTTTTTTCTAAATTTTTTAATGCTTTTATTTTTTCTTTTTTACTTCCTCTTGGTTCTCTTATTGCCGGGTCCCTATTCATTTCGTTTAATTCTCCTTTAAATTGTTTTAATTTTTCTTGTAGAATAAATATTTTTTCTGTATATGGAGTTTTTTCATACCATTTAAATCTTCTAGTATCTTTATATTCTGGAATAAAAGAGGTAATATCCCAGGCAGTATCATAGTCATCTTGATTTTTAAAAGTCCATTCATAACCGTCTTTTGTCTTTTTCGTTTTATAATCAAAATTTCTAGTAAAATTAAAATCAGGATTTATTTTTTCTTTTGTTATTACACCGAATGTAAATTGTTGTTTTGGTCGTGTTTTAGTAGTAGTAGTTTGTTGTTTTGGTGGTGTTTTAAAAGATTTTAATTTTTTGATAACCGTTTCTCTAAAATTTTTTTGTGTGTCTTCAAATTCTTTAAGAAGTTCTTTATTAGTAGTTTTTATAAATTCTGTAGGGTCTTTTATTTTTTTACCTTCTTCACTAATTTTCATTAAAAAATTGTTATACTCTCTTGAATATTTACTTACTTCCTCTTTTTTGTTTAATGATTTCCTTGCTACTGCTTTTTTACCAAATTTAATTACAAATTGTCTTAATAATTTCCTTTGGTTATCTTCTATTGTTTCTTGGTCTTCTTTTTTAGGTTCTTCTTTAGGAGTAGTAGTAGTTTGTTTTTTTGGTTGAGTTTTAGTAGTAGTTTTGGTCGCAGTTTTGGTAGTTGTTCTTTCTGTTTTAGGTTTCATCTTAATGGACTTAAATTTATCAATATGTTCCTTTTTAGTCATTAAATTAACTAAATCAGCCTTTTTCATCTTACTATAACCCCGGACCGCACCTAGACTTTTATTATAAGTTGAAATGAATTTTCTTAATTCAGCAGTAGTATAAGAATTTAAAATATCACGCATATTAATGTGTTTAATAATAAGAAATAAAAAAAAATGAAAAAAACAATTATTCTTTTTCTTTAATAAATTTTAATCCTCTATCTTTTGAATTTCTACCATCTTCCGCACCAAATCCTTTTAATGTTCCTTTGAATTTTGTAAAACTCATAGGTAATCTTAAATCTTTGTAATATGTTTTTAAATCATTATTACTAATAAAATCATTATCATTATTAGTAAATTCAAATGTATCTAATATAATATTTAAATCATCATCTTCTTTATTTTCTTCAACTTCCATTTTAAATTTTTCTGGCATATCTACTTTATTTTTATAAGCATCAATAAGAATTAAAATAAACTCATTGATAACCTCTTTTTTTTTAATAAAATGTGTTTTAATTGAATTATCTGGTTTATAATATTTAATATTTTTCATTTTGTATTTATCATCAATTTCTTTAAAAGCACTAGTCATATTAATGAAGGTTGTAAATTCATAAGCATCCGTAGGGGACATCTCCGGAATATCATTGCAACATATTAATAAAGTAGATTGAATACGAAACTCTATCTCATCCTTAAAATTTTTTCTTGCTTCCATATAATCACCACCAGAACAAAACTTTTTAATAGTGTTTCCATCTACTTTATTTTTATTATCATTATCAATTTTAATTTCGTTTGTAATTGCTATCCTACAAAATTCATAATCTAATATCCAACTATTACTTTTTGCTTCGTCATTATTACTATAATTTTTTAAAGTAAAATTACCTGAATTAGTTGCTTTAATATACTTACCAAAACAATTTTTTAATAAATCACCAATTACACCTTTACCTGAATTTCTTTGACCTTTCATTAAAATCCAATTCTTATCTTCAATATGACCTGCTACAGCACGACTTAATTTATAAAGAAAATACTCTAAATACTGGTTATTATCTTTATCCTTTTTTAAGTCATCAACACCAAAAAGAGGATATAATATTTTATTGTAAATTTCTTTTCTAACAGTTTTATTTGACTTAATATTTAAATCATTTTCAATTAAAATTTTAGTTGATAAATCATTTGTTTTATTAAATTTATCATTAATAAAATCATAATACCCATTATTAAAAAAAAGTTTGTATTGTGTATTTTCCCATAATTCAGTATTAAATTTATTGTTCTCAGGTGTATGTGCTAGGATAAAATCAATTAATTCATCTACTCCTTTTTTACACTTAGAAACCTTATAGGGTTTGTCTGTCTGTATCCATAAATCCAGATTAGATATTAATTTTTTTAATAACGTTTTTATTTCTTTTTCGTTATTAATCCAAAGTTTATTATTTAAATAAAAGTATTGTCCGTAGCATTTTAAAATTTTACCTTTTAGTAATGTATTTAATAAGTGCTTACTTATTTCTACAACATCTACACCAATAAAAGAAAAATAGGTATTATCTTTAGATAATTCATTTAAATCATCTAAAATTGAAATATCGTGTTCTTTATTACTCCATTTGATACCGTATTCAGTAGAACAATTATTTAATAAATCAATTACATCATCAATAATAATATTATTATTATTTTTCACCATAAAACCATCAAACATAGGAACCTCCACAATAATATTATTGTTTTCTAATTCTTTAATTGCTTTTTGTAGAATTTCGTTTTCTAAATTACAAAGTAAAGAATTTAATAAACATCCCTCTAAATTGGTTGTTTTTCCCCTTCGTATTAATTGTTTCTTAATATCAGGGTATAAGGATAATAATGATTGTTGAATTTTCTTTATTTCCTTATCAAAATTAATAAAAAAAGTGTCTTTAATAATTTTCTTATTATATTTAGTAATACGAAAATTAGAATTCATAGAGATAATAAATAATTTTTTAGCATCTGCTCTACTAATACCTTCATTATTAATAAGGTCCTTTAATTTATCTTCTCTATTGTTAATATAAGTGTTTAGAGTGTAGCATTCAATATTATGAATTTTACAAATATGTAATAAAATAACCGGATGACAATTAATCATATCAAAGTCTAAATAAATATCATCACATAAAACACCCCGAAACTTCGCCCAAATACGTTGAAGACCTAATTTATCACTAACAAATAAACGACCCCCATTATTATTTTTTGAGTAGGAATACTCCCTTTTTAATGGTTGAAACTTATTATTAATATGTTGATAACAATAATCTTTTAAAAGATTATATTGAATTCTTTGGTCTAATTCATCGTTGTTTTCGTCTATTTCTGGTGTATCATAAAAATTTAAGAAGTTTTCAAAAGATAAATTCGCTAGTTTAAAAGCGATATCCTTATTTACTTCTTCAAAAAAAATGGGTGTGGAATTCATAAAAATGTGTTTAAAAAAAAAGTTATTAAATAGTTTTATATATCTATATAGTTATTTCTTTAAGTTATTTATTATAACTAAGTATTTTAATAATTAAAATTATTCTAAATAATAATCGTTTTTTTTCTCTTTTTATACTTATTTAATATTTTCTTTAACTCATATTTATTTTTAAAGATAGGAAAAACATTAAAGTAAAATACCTATTTTTTAAAATGACACTTTTTTTTTGATTTGTCATCATTTGTCATCATTTGTCATTTTTTGTCATCTTAGAAAAATTAAAAAATGGGTGTAGTAAAAAATAAAATATACTGGTTTTATTATTGTTTTCACTCACTCCATTTTGTCATATGAGAAAATGGATTAAATGAGTGTATTTTAATGATTTTATGACAAAATGACACTTTTTTTAAAAAAAACTGTTTTGAAAAAAAAAAAAAAAATTTTAGAAAAAAAAATAAAAAATACAGGTATGTTTTTTTTTGGTCCCGATTTGTCATAAAAAAACCAGTTTTACACCCATTTTATCCATTTCCACGGATGACAAATCAAAAAAAAAAGTGTCATCTTAGAAAAATTAAAAAACGGGTGGAATTTAATTTTACCACACCCATTTTCTTCTTTTTTCCATATGACATTTTATGACAAATGATGACAAATGATGACGAAAATGACGTTTTGATGACACTTTTTAGGATTTTTTAAAAATTATTTTAGGATTTATTTTTAGAAAAAAATAATATAGATGTATAATAATAATAACTAAAATTAATCAACTTAAAAGCATTTTATTAATTATATATAAAAAAAACATTAATATTATTTTTTAAAAATGAGTGAAACAGACGCCGAAATTGTATCTAATCTTATTGAATTAATTGATGATGTAAAAACATATGACCCTGATTTAGGAAATGTTTTAACTTCCTTCTTAGATGATTTAGAAACTTTAAATAATAAAGTAGAAGGTAGAAGGAATTGTATGAAGAGATATTTTCAAAGTGAAAAAGGGAAAAAAGCACTAGCAAAAGCAAATAAGAAATATTATCAAAAGACATACAAACCAACTGGAAGACCTAGAGGAAGACCTAGAAAGGCAACCAATCAAGAAGAAAAACCAGAAGGGGAAAAAGAGCAATAAAATGGTTTAAAAATAGGAATCTATATTATTAAATTGAATTTAGTTTTTAGTATTTTTTTTTTATATTATTATAGTGTAATAATATGTATGATTATAAAGAAATTAATATAGGGAAAATAGACGCTGTTATAAGGTGTAAAAGGTGTTGTAGAAAAATTAAGAATGGTTTAGAATTTACAAAAAAACACGGCCATTATCATAAAATATGTTTTGAAAAAGAAAAAGATAATTTAAATGTTAAAGAATTATTAGAATTAATAGAAAAAGACCCTCCACCACCACCAGATAAAAAAACAAAAATAATTACATTTGATTAAAATAAAAAAAATGTTTAAAAAAATAAGAGAGATATTAAAGGAGTTGTATATAAAATTAAGTTGTGTTATGTGTTGTAAAAGTAAGTGTAGCGTTCAAGTAGGTAAAGAGTAAATTATTTTTTTTCTTCTTTCATTTCTATCATATCTAAAGGCATTCGTCCTTTTCTATGTTGTAAAAATATTGTGCTATCGTTTCCTAATTCTCCTGCGAGATTATAATTACTGTCTAAAATTCTTACTCTAAAACTATTTAAATATTGTGTAGTTCCTCTATGTGTGTATATTATAGCATCTTCAGGACTTCCAAAAGTGTAGTTATCCCTTGAATAATACCTACTAATAACTGACATCATAGAATTTTTAATATCGTCATAAGTTATCATATCACTGCTTAAACCCTGTATTTGGACTATGAAATAACCAAAATTAATATTTACCGTTGAAAAATCATTATCGGCATATATAGGTATTGTATTAGAAATAATAGTAGGAGCGGAGGGGGGTAAAGTAGCAGGAAATTTAAAATTACTTTTAATAACTGCTATATCAATACCAATCTCTCCCCCGGTTATTTCTTTTCCATATTGTAAATTTTTAAAAAAAGGAACAGTGGCGTTTAGTGCTGTTTGTTGTCTATTTAATGTAGGGGGACATATATTATGTAAATCAAAACCTAATACATTAGACCATAAATTTAATTCTTCTCCTGAAACTTTATCTATACTTTTTAATTCTCTAATAATTACTCCTCCATATGAATTTCTAATTTCTATATCACTACCAACTGAAACATATTCAACAATTTCGTTCCCATTACTATCATAAAGAGGAAAATGTGTATAAGACCACTCAAATTTATTAGTATCAACATCAAAACCCAATGAAAATTGATTAGTTCCAACCCAGGAAGCACTGCTACCATTACTTAAATAAAAGTATTTTTCCCCTAATTCATCTATCATAGGATTATCAGGATGATAAGCAGTTAAATTATTTCCAATACTACTATTTAATAAATTATTATCACTCCCTCCATTTTGTTGCGAGTATTTAGTATTAATAGTATTACTACCATTTTTTGTAAATAATCTAGTTAATCTATCACTGAAATCTTGTGGTGTATAATTTCCAGCAGGTAAAGTAGCAGATATTCCTAGTTCCATATGACTATAATGAGAGGAAGCATTACCTAAATTACTTCCAACTGCTTCAGCAGTAGTAATTTTAAATTTAGTCATTAAATCAGCACTAGTAGCATTTACAAAAATTTTATTAATATCAGTATAATTATTAGGATTTAAAGCAAGAATACTAATAGGACCCGTAGTCCATCTACTATCAGTAAAACCAGGAATTATAGGGTCAGGAAAAACTTGAATAGTAGAAGGATAATGAGCGGTTGTTTTTCTTCCTTCTAAGTTTATATATTCAAAAGACATAGTCCAACCCTCTTGACTAGGATATTTTCCTTGGTCGCTATTCAATCTAAATTCTGTTATTTCCCATACATCTTCGCCCCCTCTATATGGAATTAATGGAAAATATAAAGAGTTTGTATTAGTTGTTTTAGCACTTGTCCGTGCTTCATCTGTAAATTTTCCGGTGTTGTCTATGTCTCTCTGGTATGGACTAAAATAAACTTTAAATTCGGTTTCATTTTCTAATAATATTTTTCCACTACTTAATGACCTAGTATCTAATATTGCTTTATTTAATAATAATTGGTCCCCATATTCTAAAGTTATTGGTTTTTTTAATTTAGTTGTAAAATCCCCATTTACCTTACTATTATCATTAATATTAGTATCTGCGTTTTGTTCTCTTAATTCATAAAAAATATTATCGTTATTCATTTTTAATTTACTATTATTAATACATATTTTAAAAAATATAAAAATTAATCTAAATTTTAAGCATTAGCAATTAAATAAGTGCCATTACTATTAACACTTAAAACCTTTGGAACTTCACCAAAGAAATGAAGGACCATTTGACAGTTAATAGTTTTACCGTTAGAAGTGGCAAGGTCAGTATCCCAAATACCTTGACGACTAAATTGATATTCCATTTGTTCTACTCGTTCCGCTACTCTAAAACATCTATAATCTTGTTGCCCTTGGATTTCTTGTAAATTTACACCGATAACTGGTTGGCCGTTGCTATCTAAAGGTGTTTTTAAAGCATTTCTAAAGGCATTCGCAGTTCCATAAATATCACTTACAGAAGCAAGAGATTTAGCGGGAGTATCAAGACCATCACCAACTAAAAGAGTTCTACCATTTACACGAACATTACCTTTTTCACGAAAGCACAATTGACTACCTAAAAGACCTAATAAATTACCTCTACTGGAAAGGTCCGCACCTGCACTTTCTTTTACTACAAAAAAACGATTAAGAATTTTATTATCAAAACCTTTTAACATTTGAGATACATTTTGGACTTTATCCGCAGTATCACCAGAACTAAAAACTGGGTCAATTACTAAACTGTCGTGTTCTACACCAACAAAATTTAAACCTTTATATTGAGATACTAAGGAGTTTTTAGTTGTAGTATCCTCCATTTCATCAGCAATAAGTAAAGGACGAGTGGTATTTTGAGCGGAACCTACGGCACTATTAAATTCAATAACAACACGAAGATTTTTAAAAATAGCAGTTGGTAGAATTAATGAATTTTGAAGGAAAGGGAGGCACGCTTTAAGGTCTAACCAACTATTAAAAGTTGTTGTAGCATCATTAGTATATGTATTAGGACCATTATTATCACTATCAATTAAAGAGGAATTAGTTGAAGTATCTACACCTTGAATACTATATCCCATACCAGAACCATTTAAAAAGTGGTTAAGAGATTTATTATTTGAGTTGTCCCTGAGGTAATTTTTCCAGGCACTATATTTATCAAAATGAAACATTTGGTCTAAAACTTGGTTTCCATCATATAAATGAATAGATTTAATGACTGAATAAGCACCAGCACCATAATTATAATCTAAAGAAGGGTCTGCGGTAATACCAATATTAGCAATTCTCATATTACTTAATAAAACTTGGTCTTCACCGAAACGAAATTCTGCTCTTCTATTATTGACATTTAAAACTGGGTCAATTAAATTTGTTTTTACAGAGGATTTATAAAATGACATTGTTTAATTTATTAATTAATTAGATAATTATTATTATTTTACTAAAAGAAAATATAAAAAAAATTAATTTAATTCATTTTTTAAACTACTATTTCACTATGAAAATATAAATGAATTGATAAAGGATTATTTGAGATATTAGCACCTGAATTAAGGACAACATTAAAAGTTTGATTAGATAAATTGACTAATTCACCCCCAAAATGAAGACCTACACCATAAGAATGATTACCTTTAAGATTTGTTAAAGACATTCTATTATGTTTAGTATCTCTAAGACTTTCAATATAGCGTAAAAGGACTTCTTCTTGGTCTTCTAATTGATAAGCAATATATTCATTAGTATTATTATTAAATAAAAATTGTAGTTGTTGTAATTCAGGCATTCTTTCCCTTTCATTAGTATTTGAAGTAAGGGCATTTTCTTTTGATTGAGTAATAAAAGAGCAAGAAACACCAGAACAAACAGCAGGAACTTTAGAGGCGATATTAGTTCTACTACTTAAAACACTTTGTTTAATGTGAAATTGTGTTTTATGAACTGTTTGGTTTTTCATACCATCTTCAGGAATAGATACAAATACTAATCTTAAATCACTAATTTCATATTTAGTTGAACTATCAACATCACCAAAAAGAACGTTAGCATTTCTAGCAAGAGTAAATGTAATACGAATAGCACCGGATTTATCATAACTCATACCAAGACCACCATTATTAACAGAAGAAGCAGTATTTAAAACGAATTGAGGTTTAAAGGAAAATGAATTAGCATCATTTAAAGTAGAAACAACGTTATCTGTTTCACCTTGTAAAACTGAAGGCATCATTTTTTTCATAGGTGCTTTCATTTCACATACATTTTCACTATTAATCATATCTAAATTAGAAGTTGTAGCATCTTCTACCATACCAACAAAACGAGCATAGGAAGTTAAATTTTCTACGGTCCCTTTATTTTGAAAAACAGTTTGGACGCTATCTACTACACTATGAACGCCTAAAGCAGGGTCTAAATATACTTTTTCACCTGTTAAATTAGAGGCACCTTGTTTAACACGAAGGCGACCTTCTAAACGGACTGAATTTAAAACCATTTTACGATTTTCAAAAGTAGCGACAAAATCTACATTGTCGTATTCACTATAAAGTGCTTTTGAGTTTTCTGGTTGTATTGAATGTTGAATATAAGGAGCAGACATTTTATTTATTAATTAATTAGATAATTATTATTATTTTACTAAAAGAAAATATAAAAAAAAATAATTTAAATCATTTTTTAAAGTTTTACTGATTTAATAACTTGTTTATATAATTGAATTTCATTAACACCGGATTTTGCGGGGTCGCATTCCATAGTTAATTGAACTAGTTTTCTTTGTGGTGTCATAGGAAGAGGATTTCCAATAAAAATTAAGGGGTCTTCATCGTTATATCTTGTTATAAAATCTTCATCAGTATCCATTAATTTTTCTCTTAAATTACGAAGAGGTAAATTAGCATTAAGTAAAGTCATAGCAATTCTATCATAATATAAAGGAGTTTGATATTCAACATCTCTATTAGTTAAATCTACGTTATTACTTCTCATTCTTAATTTTTGATATTGTGTTCCACCATTATTTACACAATGGAGGCCATCACTACCAGGAAGACATACATATAAATTAAAACAATTTTCTTCTACACTATATTGACGACTAAAATTTTTTAAAGCATTGCCATTATCCTCCTCGTTCAAATATGTGCTATATTGCAATTCGTCCATACTTTCTTTTTTACCTGCTTCATCTAAAACTAATTGTGCTTCGGTCCATTCAACACTAAGAGAACCAGCATCTACACCATCACAAGCAATATTAGATAAACTTTGTCCTGTTGTAAGTGTGGCAAGTGGTCTTTCAAGTGTTAAACTTAAATCTTCAGTGCTTTCATCATAAGAAATACTAGTAATAACGCTTTCGTGGTTAGTAATATTAGCAATATTAGACCCCGTGGCACTAAATTTCAGTTTTTGTCCCACCCAGTATCCAGATAAACTTAAATCAACGAATTTTTCCTTACAGGTTAAAGTTGATACATCACCAGTAGCACTAACATCATCAAATTTAGTATAAAGAACATCACCAAATTGAGTAGAAGCGGTGTTGGCACCTTGTAATTGGTCAAAAAATAATCTATCTAAATTCATCTCTAAATGAATTCTACCGTTTCCTAGTTTATCCATAGGGAGATTAGGAGCATTACCTAATTCAAAAATATGATTAAGAGGAATTTGAACGTTAATATCATTAACTTTTGAAACGTCGCTACCTGTGGATTTAAATTCAATACCAGAACCAAAAGATAAATTACCTTGAGATTTAGGTTGCGATAAGTCCTTATATAAACTTCCTCGCATATCGTCTTCATTTTCAGTATATTGTTTTAATTGAGTTCTAAGAACATCAACACGTCTAATATCTTCTAAAGTTCCCGTTTTATCAGTAGTTAAACGGGCATTTTTTACAAGAGCAACATTAGGAAATTTATTATCTGTTTTATTTCCGGCATTATCTAACCAATACGCATTATAATTATAGACACCTGAACCAGTGGCAACATTAGAGGTAGTTTGTGTCATAGTGCCTACTAAATTAATATAACTATTACGCATATCATATTGAGTGCCTCCGTTTAATGTAAAGTCAATAAGATTTTTAGAAGCGTTAAAGGGTCCTGATTGGTCGCTTTGAAATTTAAGAAGTCTATTCATATTTGATTTATTAATTAATTAGATAATTATTATTATTTTACTAAAAGAAAATATAAAAAAAAATAATTTATTTTTTATTTCGTGTAAAATTAATTTTAACAACAGGTATTTTAAATTTACGATTATAAAATTTTTCTATTTCATTATTACTTTTAAATTCCCATAAAACATATCTAGATAAACTACCAGCACTAAAAATATCATTCCAGTCCTCATTTAATTTTGAGTGTCTTTTAATATAATTGTTTCTTATTTTTTCTTCTGCTCCATCACTAAAACTATAACTACCATAAGAACCAAATTTTTTCTGTCGTGTTTTTCCATCTTTCATAAGGAAAAAAGCAATCAATCTTTTTTTATCTTTCTTCCCATTTGGATTATCTTTAATAATAAGTTCTTTAATGTTTTTCTTTTCTAATTTCATTTTACTGTATTTAATTAATAAAAATATAATAAAAATTGAATCATTTAACTACCTATACCGAATTGAGTGGAAACATTCGCCATAGGAGGGGGTTTAGGAACTGTAGGATTTTTATGACTTTCCGCACCTTCAATACCCCCCACAATAGTTCCAATACCCGCAATTAGACCGAAAAGAGCGGTAAATGGGTCCGCTAGTAATGCAAGGTCTATACCTGTTTCTGTTCCTAAACTCGCTCCAACACTCCCCGCCAATTCTCCACTCAATTCCGCTCCTCCTTCTCCTCCTGCTTCTGCTCCTCCTGTGCTTAATCCAGAACTTTCAGCACTAGAGGTTGCATCAGCAGAGGCACTTGAATTATTAGATACAACGTCGCTTGCTACATTTTCATTTTGTCTTAAAAGTTGTCCTATACGATTACTGCTACTACCGGGGGCAGGTCGCACTGGTTCATCTAAAAACGAAATTTGGTTTAAATCCTCTTCACTAAATTGTTCTACGTTATCTAATAAATTCTGTCTAGCATCTTCTAATGCTTGTTCTTGTCCTTGTTCCGGTATCATTTCCGGCACATTTCTTTGTGCGTATTGTCTAAATAAATCTCTATTATTTAAAACCTCTCTAAATGAAAATAAATTATTTTCACTGCTCCCAACATCAGCGATTTCGGGGGCATCTTGTGCTTCTATTGGTGTATCTACACTTTCAGGGTCATAAACCGGATTTTCAAATTCAACACTTCTACCTTGACTTTCAGGATTTAAATTATCACTAGTTTGAGGTTTAGGGTCTAATTTAGATTTTAAAAATTCTCCTGCTTTTTTACCTAAAAATTTAACTCCTTTTTCAACAGGATTAACTAAGAATAAATCCCCTATAGGTTCAGTAATTTGTTCTATAGCACGTTTAACCCCTTCATTTTCTAATACTTTAGCACTATATTCATTTAAAGCAGTTTGGGATTTTTCATTATAATCACTAAGAGCACTATTTAAAAGATTTCTATATTCAAAAATATTATCCATATTTATTATTTATTATTCGTCAATATTTATTTCTTCAAAATTACTATCTAGATACATTTTTTTTTTTGGATTTGTATAATTAATAATAAATGTGGAATGTTTGGAAGGGGATACTGCCTTATAATATAATTCTTTAAATTTCTTTTTACCTTCTTTAATATAATTATGGTCCATTTCAATATCTTCTAATTGTTTTGTATTAACTTCAAATACTACTAATCCATTTACGTTATTTCTACACACTGGGGGGCATTTGTTGTAAAATTGAACGGTCGCCCAGACACTACACTGAAAATGGCGAGAACGGATAAATAAATCTTGAAAAGCACCGTTTTTATTATCTTTCATATTAGGCATACAATCATCAATAATAATTAATGAATGTTTTTGTGGTTCTTTATTTTCTTCTCTTTCCTGGTATTGTTCTTGTATAAAGTCTAAAACCGCACCTAAACTTTCATTATCTAACCCATTAAATAAATTTTCGTTTGGTATCTTTTTTTGCTTAATTATCATTTGTGTCTTTGTTTCTCGCATATTTGGGTTAAAAATATAAATGTCCTCTCCATCTATGTCATTTGCGTAAAATTCAGGTCTAAGAATATAATTCGCTATTTGAACGCCTTTTCCTTGTCCTGTCTTTGCTACGAATAATAATCTATTAGGTAAATCAAAAATATTATCTTTTTTAATTACTTTCTTTGAGTTTCTATCCCTTACTGGGTATATTTCGTATTTTTTAGGCATTCTTATTATTTATTATACTATAATATTTTATTTATTATTTACCATCCCATAGTAGGAAATAAAGACACTACTTTTCTTTTAACTGGAGGAGGTTGTAGGGGTTTTTGTATAGGTTGTGGTGTAGGCATTGGTTTTTGTTGTTGTATTTCTTCTTTTTTTTCTTCGTGTTTTTCTATGCTTTCTATTTTCTTTTCTATTTGTTTTTCTACTTTTTCCTCTCTTTTCGTTTTTCCTATCATTTCTTTTAATTCTCTAAGTGTTTCTTTTAATTCATCTATATCCGCTTTAGGATTATATTTAATCACTTCTTTTTTAGGTTCTTCTTTTTTAGGTTCTTCTTTTGGTTCTTCGTTGTTTTCTTCCTTAATAATTGTTGTTTTTTCCCCTTCTGTTTTTTCTTCTTGATTGTCCCCCTTATCCATAACTAATTTTTTGCGTTTTTCGTCTCTAATTCTTTTTTGTGCTTCCCTTCCTTTTCTTAAATTTTCTAATAGAATTGCTCTTCTTTCACTTGACATTTCCTTTTTTTGTTTTCTCTTTTTTGGTTTTTCCTCATCTACATCAGGTTTAATAAAAATATCTTCGTTTGCCATATCAGTATTTATATTATATTTAGATTTTAAAAAATAATTAAAAACGAATTAAATTAATTATTGTAAAATATCAAATTTTCTTTCTTCACCATTTTCAATTAAAAGAGATAAAGTAGAAAGACCTAACATTTTAACCGGGGATAAGTCATTATTTAAAACACGACATTTAATATTTCTTAAACTTAATGGTTGAAAATTATTAATATCTATGAATATAGGAAAAACGGCATCATATACAACACCTCCGCTACTATCACTTTTAGGAACAACACTTAAATAAGATTTTCTATCTTGTGTTTCTCCATCATAACTATCTAAACCAATATTAAGCATTTCAACAATAAAAGCATCACTAATATTATTAGGTCTAAATATTTTATCTGCTACTGCGATATAATCAACTTTAGAAACGGTCCCGGATTGAGGAATTCTATTATTTCTAAATCCTAAGAAGGAAGATAATGAAGAACCTTCAAATTCTAAAAAGTGCTCTGTAGGATTTCCAAAATTGCCTTGATTAGGTGGAGTTGCTCCTAATCTTCCCTCATTATCTAAATCAAATCCAGAATAAGTAGAATTAGGATGATAGGGATTAGGTGTATATCTTAAATTTTGTAGTTGAATTTCTGTATCTCTACCTAATAATATAATAATAGGGTATAAATCCTCAAATGTATAATCTTCAGGTGTTAAAATATCAGTATAATTAGAGGAGGACGTTTTCCAAACTCTACCTACAACTTTTCCTCCACTTATACCCATTTCTGTTATATCATTTAGAGCAGGTATTAAAGAACTAGCACTCCCCACAACACCGTTTAAAATAGGATAATATTTATCCCCACTATGTCCTGCTTGAATACCGTATTTAACATCACTTAAATTAAATGGTGTATTATTGCTTAATGTATCCGGATTAATAGAAGTTAAACCCATAATAAATCTATTACCAGAAAGACCTGTAATTAAACTTGTTTTAATTCTTGAAACACCGCCACCCTTACAAATATCTCTACTATCATAAAAAAAACATTCATTTCCAGTTATAGCTGTTGCTCCTCCACTTGCTTTAAAAACTTTAAAACCAGTGCTACCGGAAGTATTTACTGCCCTTGGTCCTTTATCTAAAACAACGTGTTGTAAATGTTCCCCTAATCGTGCTTTTTTAAATTCTGTTTGAAAACGAGTTTGTTTATTAACACTATTATTAATTTGAAGACCAATATTATCATTAGCACTCCCGCTATCAGTTGTAAGTTGTGCGTTCATTTTTCTATTCATATCATTAAATAATTGAGGTGCTGTTGTTCCGTCATATGTTAAATGGTCTAATTGAGCGTCTTTTTGTCCTTCTGTGGTTGAAGTTTGAAAACTAATTTTATCATTACTACTATCTATTTCTAATTCGCTTGTATCTACTTCTAAAGAAAGAGATTTTAAGGCAATTTTACTTTTAGGAGTAATAACAATGTCGTTTTTAAATTGATTATCAAAAATAGCGTTAGGGTCTTCTGTTGTAAGTCTAATAAGTCTCATTTTAATTAATTATAATTTAATATAGATTTTAATTATTATGAAGATAAAAAATAAAAAAATAATTAGTTTTTAACATATATATTTTGTTGAGTTCCTGTGCTATGATTCATTTCTTCTGCTGTTTCCTTCATTTCTTTTCTTATATCCCCGAATTTATCACTTAAATAAATTTTTCTTAACATTACAACACTTAATTTTTTTCCAGTTGGTTCAAAAATATTTGTTAGTTGTTTTGATAAAGCATTTTTACCTAGTTTTTCCCCTTTCTTATTTATTAATAAATACTTACTATCATTAACTTTTAACCAGGCATTTAAAACAGTATTTAATTCTTTAGGTGTTTCAATTATCACATTATTTACTGTTTCACTTTTTACGGCATTTTTACCAAAAGAAAAAAACTTTTTATTTTTTTTTTCATCAACTAAATAAACATTATCGTCTTTCTCATTTTCTTTTAATCTATCATAATCATTTTTAGATATTATTAAGGCATTTCCATAATCCAAACGTCTAGGACTAAGCATTGTATAGAGACTACTTATTAAATAATCTTGTAATAGATGTAATTGTTTTTTATTCCTAATCTCTGTGCCACTCATTTTAATTCCTTTAGCGTTCAATTCTCTTTTTAAACTTTTATTTACATTAACAATACTATTCCAATCAGTCCATTTTTGAATATCTTTTTCACTTTTATTATTATTACTAATTTTATTCAGGTATTCTTGATTTTGATTATTTAATAAAGAAAGGTATTCATTATATATTTTTTTATTCTTTTCATTAGGTTGATTTTTACCTTTTGGAGATAACGCAACTAATACCCCTGATAAATATTTTTTCTGTAAGGAATTAGACTTTTCTTTAAGGAGATTTTCTATCTTATCTTTTTTATTAATTATAAAATCATTATTTTTATAATTATCCCCAGTAATAGCATTTGATAAAGTATTCAAACTTCTTTTATATTCATCCAGGGTAGTTTGTCTAACATCCCTATTATCTTTAATAATTTTCATTAACTTATCCATAATTAATTAATTACTAATAACAAACATTTTTTTAAATAGGAAAATTAAAATAAAAAAAGTAATTTACAATCCTTTAAAATAACCAGGATAGATTTTAACTAAAAAAAAGAATATATACATACTTAATAACTTAAAACAAAAAGGATTATTATTTTTATTTTACATTTTGAAGAAGATAGTAATTTTACTATAATAAGATAAAATATTTTTATTTTAAAAAATTATAAATTATTAACATTTAATAAACAATTTAATACATATAAATTAAATGTGTGTTTGTGTGTGTTTCTATGTGTTGCATAGTGTGCCCTATCTGTAATACATCCACATTCACAAAAGAATTTCTTTTTTTGTTTTTTTAAAATCGTATTTCTATGACTAATATAATAATTTTTTTGACATTCTATTATTTGATTTTTATTATCTTCATAATATTCCCTTTTAGTTCGTAATGGTATTTGAATATTTAAACTAGGTTTTAAATTTTTAATATATTCCTTTTCTTTTCTAAATTGTTCTATTTTGTTATTACAATTTAAACTATTTAAAACATCTACCTTCCAATTATCCCATCCCCCATTATTTCTTATTGTTGTATATAATAATGAATTATCATTTAAAGACTTACATTTATGTTCTCTTTTTCTTCTTGATAAATTATTGGTAGAACCTATATAAAAATCAGTTATAGAATTATCTAAACAACTTATTTTATAAATATGAGTATTAAAATTATTATTAGACATTTATTATAATTAAAGAAAAAAATTAAATACGAAAAAAATTAATTAATTATTGTTTAGGTTTCCAATGAGAACGATTTTCTAAAAGATTATCTAAAATTAATCTTCTCATTTCCATATCTAATGTTTCATCTTGTTTTAGAATTTGCCACATAATATTATGATAAATACCTTTTTTAGTTTCTTCTGGTATATTACTAGCACCTAGAATATGTTTGTCTATTTGATTAAAATTAGTATAAGTGCCACCTTGTCTTTTAAATTGTAAAAAAATATCATTTTTAATATGATTAAAATAAGTTTCTAAAATAGCGAGTTCATTATAAAACTCATTTAAAATAATAGGTGTTTTTTCCTGTCTTGCTTCTTCTTCTTCTTCTTCTTCGTAATTTTTCCAAAAATTCTCTATCGCTTTTAAAAAGTCGTCATATTCCCATTCAATATGGTTCCATTCATCTTCATTATATTTTTTTTCAAAAATATCCCCTAATTCGCCCCTCAATCTAAAAATAAAATTTCTTTGAATAGTTATATATTCCTCTATCCTATCTTTTGTAATAATAGTTTCACGATTTAAAATGTTCGTCAATTCTTCTTCTGTGTCGTTGATTTCATTAAAATATAATTCGTAGGTTTCCATTTCTTTTTTGTTTAAATATTGAGACATATTGATTTGTAATAAGATAAGATAAGATAAGATAAGATAAAGTTAAAATTAATTATTAGTATATACTTGATTTAATATATACTAAGATTATTCTTTTAAATTAAAATAAAAAAAAAAAATAATTAATTATTTTTGATTTATATTTAAAAATTTATTTTATTCATTCATTTTTTTAATATAGTAGTATTATTTATTTTTATAGATAGGAAAAAACCCTTATTTTTTAAGGTCTTTTTTAATGATTAGTATTATTATTATGATAAAATAAGCATTTTTTTAATTATTGTATGTAATTTTATTCAATTTAAGGCATAGATTTTAAAATCTATGCTTAAACTGGCATATTTTTAAACATATATAACTAAAATTATGACAAAAAAAGCATAATATTAATTAATTTAAGGATAATTTAACTATTAAATAATAATACTAACAAAAAATTTTAAAAATTAATTATTTTTTTTTATTTTTAAAGAGAACCAAAGACGGAAGCACTAACATTAGCATAAGTATCCGTAGAAGAATTATTTCTTAATTTAATTCTGGTAAATCCACCAACATCTAAACTACTATAAGCATACCTAATCGTTCCTGAAGCATCTGTGAATGGGTATAATTGCTCT
>Ga0099849_1000316_pt1 | contig 22124 bp, 20 predicted proteins | sample CB_VirMetaG_4_FD_78177 | JGI IMG/M metagenome (GOLD analysis project Ga0099849, IMG submission 78177) | Freshwater to marine saline gradient viral communities from Chesapeake Bay - CB_1508_1M Viral MetaG | ecosystem: Environmental > Aquatic > Marine > Coastal | place: USA: Chesapeake Bay... | reverse complement strand
CTATTCGAGATTGACAGTTCTATCGCTCCAGCATCATCCACGGGAATGGCTGTCGTGGGCGGCAACGTCACGTTAACTGCAACAGGTGGTGCTGCGATTGATGGCGCAAACTTTATCGACTGTTACGAGCTGACGTTCTCCACCGGCGTGATAGAGATCAACAATTCAACGATATCAGGATGCCGAGATGCCCAATTCGTTACTGTCACAAATCAAACAGATTTTGAAAATTTAATCAAAACAAACACGTTTAAAAACAATGCCGGGTTAGTTGTAAAAATAACCGGCAACCAGACAGGCGCGTGGTCAGCCGCAGGCACGACAGTATCTGACGGGGGTGGTAGCTATGATATTGAGTACACCGGGACTACGGATTTTACGATTGAATTTGATGTCGGTTCTGGTTTCAGTCAGGGCAGGGTAAACAACTCAAGCACCGGGACACTGACAGTATCAGTCCCAACGGTATCACTGACCGTCACCAGTAATATTGCCGCGAGTGATATCAAGATATTCGAGACCGGCACGCAGACAATTGAGGCCAGCGCAACGGGCACTAGCGCGAGTACGTCCGTTGCAGGAACGTATGATTGGACGATTCAAAAGGCGGGGTATTTGCCGCAACGCGGAACTGGTGTAGTGCTAGGCACATCGAGTGTTCCTGTTAGTGTCACGTTGATAAAAGACCCGGTATATAGCGCCAGTCATGGACTATCATATACAACTGATTTTACCTACAACCGGACAACCAAAAAGCTGACCTGTGTTACTCGCCAGGCTGGACGTGATTTTTACTCAGCCATGATTGATGCGTTTATCGCTCAATCGTCACTGGACAACACTCCGTTTCCTTTGACAGCAGTCGGCATTGATTCGATATTTTTCAACGATGATGCAGAGCTACTCGACGCAACATCAGAGGACAATTGGTTCGATGCAGGTATTCGATATATCAACAGTAGCGGCACAACAACGGCTGAGTGGTGTAGCATTAAATCTAGCGGATCAATTCCCGCAGGTGTCACAGGACGCTACCAGACCGGCCCAGGAACAGGAACCACAGCACTAAGAACAACGGGCGCAGTCAATCAGATTATCCAGATTTATGGGGATGCGACTCACGGCAATTTTGACCGTAGAAGTTATCTGGTTATCAAGTTCCAGGCTAATCCGTACATTGATACTCGCTCAGATATTTTGTCATTAGCGGGTGTCTCTACACTGGAACCATTTGAGTATTCAGTCGCTATTGAGCCAACCTCGCTAGACATTACAGCAGGCGATTCCGGCGCAGTATTAACGCTGGTAGACCACACAGCAGCACCGATTACAGTCGGTGAAAAGTTGTTTTCATACGAGATTCAAGACGGCGGGACAAACTCAGCCGAGGCTATTCTGAGGGCATGGGATTACAACATTGCCCAATCCGGCACCTATCAAGGTACAGATACATTTAACCTGCCTGAGTTCATTGCTCAGTCTGGTTCGACCTATGAGACTAGGCGGGGTATTGTAGAGACCAAGGGCAGCACGTTATACGGGTGCTATGTTTCGCGCGGTGGCAGTGATCACCCAGATTTCAGCCGGTTCCAGAGCAATGACGGGACGTATTACACACCGGCCCAATCAGCCACGGCCACGATATCCAATTTTGCAACCACATCACGGCTGCAGATTTACGACACGCTAAACGCTGTCGAGTTGTACAACGGCGTACCGGGAAGTACGAGTTATCAGTTCTCTGAGACTTATAGTATCGATAGAACAATTAGGGTTCGTATTACAGATGTGGTAGGTGCTACTGCCAAGAAGATGATTGAGGCTACGGTAGGAAGTATATCGGTAGGTAATTACAATATTAGTTATATAGCCAATCAAGAGAATGATACTACTTATAACGATAATGCTATTGATGGATCAACAGTAACAGGGATTACTATTGATGATACAACTGATTTAGTTAACATTAATATAGCTCTAGGAAGCACTACTTGGCCTAGAATATATGCTTATCAAGTATATTGGTTAAATACCGAGACTGGTATTAGAGATGATTTTGCATTCATAGATGCACCAGACACAGCTAACTACATTCTTACAAGTTTCAGAATCAAGAATACTAGTTCTCCAAGTGTTCCTTTGACTATATCTGGTGGGTATGGAAGGGATAGTTCTACAGGTGCTAGTGTAGACTTAGTAGATACGTCAGGAGGTACTCTTATTTTTGCTCCTGACCATGTTATTGCCTTTAGTTACGATAGTGGTAGTGGTGGGTTTACAACGGCTGATAGAGCTGCATTGCAAGCAGCAGCAACAGAAGCTACTGCTACAGCAATAAAAACTAAAACGGATAATCTTTCTTTTACTGTATCAGGGCAGATAGATAGTAATATCCAGTATGTAAACGATACTCCGGTAGGTGGTACAGGTGTAGAAGGAGATGAGTGGGGGCCAATTTAATGGCCTCTTCTTGGGGTACATCTTGGGGAAGTAGTTGGAATAATAGTTGGGGTACTATTGTTACTGCAATAGTTGCAGCGACTCTTATAGCTACTCCTGCTTCAGTAGCTGGTTCTGATATAAAAGCAGCGATTCTTAAAACTCCTACAGTTATAGAATACCGACAAAACCTTCAACAGCTCTTAGTTGAAGATGAAGAACTTCTTGCTATAGTAGGCTTTCTTATTGGCTCAGGTGTAATTAAATGAAATGTGTTATTTCGGACATCAAGAAAAAAATCAATCTTGAAGGTAACACACCTTTAAAAGAACTTTTTAAAGCGTATGAAAACCCTGATAGTTCGGTAGAAACTATACAATTAGCTCTAAATGACGCTATAGCTTATACCCTTAATAAAAGAAATAACACTCTACAAGAAGCTTTTAAGGGTAGTGTACCTGCTGAATACGAAGTTACTTTTCCCCTTATTGAAGTAACAGATACAGAGGTTAGGGTAATACAACGACAAAAATCTCCTATTGGGGAAACTATCTTAAAAAATACTATTTCTGTCGGTAGATCTGGTATAAAGCTCTCAGACTTCGTTAAAAGCTCTATAAAGAACTTAAACGTATTCTTACGTCGTAGTATGACCCTAACAGAGTTTTTAGCTCATAAGGCTTCTCGGAGCTTTAGAGAGCGTTTTACAGATGCTGATACTATTGTATTAAATCGTATACAAAATCAAGGAAAGGTTTTAGATGAGTTTGTTAATGGTGAAGATGGAAAAACACCATTATTTTTATTCTTAAAAAATCAAGCATCATTCAATGATGCGGTTATAGCAGAAAAAGATTTTTATACTGATCCTATTAAATATCTACTGACTACTAAGCCTAACGGTCAATACGGATTTGATCCTTTGGTTTTAGAAGCAGTAAATTTAGCAGTATATAATTGGTTAACTACTCAAGCTAAAGCTACTTTTTTTAATAATCGTGCAGATATAAACAGGATTTTAGATCGTCCTGAAGATGCCTTTTTATCTCCTGAACATCAAAGACGTTTTGAAGATGCTGGTCTAGTTCAAGCAGTATTAATTGATCGTATTGGTAAAGAAGCTTTTAAACATTTAGGTCTTACTCATAAAGCCAATAATGTTATTGATGGTAATACCGTAGATAAAATAAAAGTTTCATTAGGAGAGTTAGGAGTAGCTTATCTATTAGAGCATGGCGTACTAGAACAGATTAAGATTCCTAATAGCGATTTTCCCTCTAGAGCTACTACTAATACTAAAAATAATAGAAATACTATTTTTGTACGGGTAAAAGCAAACGTACAAGGAACAGTAAGTAACAGAGCAGAAGAAAGAAAAAATATTTCTGATGCATTAAAAGATACTTTAAAGCTTACAGATAGTGAGCGTCCTCCTTCTTTTAATCCTGTAGAAGAAGTTGTAGCGTTTTACAATAAGACTAGACAGAAAGTGCCTAAAGCTACTAAAAAAATTCTTAAGAAGCTACAGAGAGACCCTTGGGAAATTAAAAACAATGTAGCGGATGTACTGCTCTCACTAGATGAAAAAATTCAAGAAGAGATTTTAGGAATTAATCCTGATCCTGAAAATGAGCATATTACACAGCGTAAAGGAGTTAACGCTAAAAATGATCGAATTCGGGATGTGTTTGAATCCTTTAAAAAATTCAGGAGTTCTTTAGAAAAACCGGATCAAAAATTTTATTTATCTTATTTTCTTTCTACAGTAGGACGAATTTTTATTCGTAATAATCCAATCAATCCTCAAGGAGATAAAAATATTAGGCATTTGGTTGGTTTATCCAATTACAATGCAACTGTTAATACCCCCCAATTACGTAAACAGTTTAAGCTTGCTGTAGCACAAGCATTTGGTTTTAAGATTGAAGCTAAAGCAGAAAAAGAAAGTCTTCAACGGTTTAAAGAAATTTATAGCTTAACTACTGATGCTGTTGCGGCTATTAAAAATGGAGATACTTCGCCAGAAGCACAAGAGGCAATTAGAGCTGCTATAAAACTAGGAGGAGAAGGTGTTCATACTTTAGATGGGTTAGTAGCATTAGCTGCTTATCATCCAAATAAAAGTTTTGATACTAATTTAGGAATAGAAATTGACGGTATTACGAATGGCGTAGCTTTGGGAATTATGCAGATTTTGTTAGGTAAAGAAGGTAGTTTACCTGCAATCGGCGTATACACAGACGGCAAAGCTAATACTTATAGTGAATGGAGATCACAGCTAGGCTCTCTAGACTTATATGAACGCTTAGTAATGTCTTGGCATAACCACTTACAGTTTGAAGAAGGTTCTGATAGAGACAGGCAGTTAAAAGGATTATCAGCTATTTTTTCCAGTTTTATTATTGACGATGCAGTTCAAAAAACTGCACGAGATTTAGCAAAATTTCCTTTAATGACTACAAACTATGGTCAAGCAATAGGTAATAGCGTAAATGAGTTTGTAGGAATTGCAGTAGATACTTTTTATGATCTTATAACTAAAACACAAGAGCCTAAAGAAGTTGCACAAATTCTTCGAGGAGTTAGTACAGCAATTGGAAAACCTTTAGACATGGAACCAGATGTCGAACTTAAAGATTTTGAACTTAGTAGAAGAGACTATGCTCTTTTTACACAAGCAATTAGGAATACTTACGGTGATGCCCTTTCAGTAGCTCTTGAAGAAGAATTAGGAAGCTTCACTGTTTTTCAACAAACTATAAACAAAGCTTTTCAGATAATGTTTAAGGTATTTAATGCTAAATACCAACAACAAGTAGAAGAAAAAATTAAACAGAATGGAGGAAGACTTCCTTCAATTTCAGAATTAGAAGAAATTTTAGATTCTTTAAGAGCTTATATGCCTTTAGCTAAAGGCCCAATGTCAAAAGGACTTGATGATGCTATTTTAGTTATTAAGGGAGGGTTACAAAGAAACTACGGGGCACCGTTTAAAGTCCAGCAGCGGTATTCCCGAAAAATCAAAAATACTGTAGGTACTGAAACTTCCCCACTTTCTGCTTCACTAACTTCTTATGCAGAAACATACGCTTTTTCAGACCCTGGCGTAGCTGGTGCAGTAGCTATGATTCATAATTTAGATGCTGCTATACAGCAAGCTATGTTGTCTACTACAACTGCTCTAAATATTCATGATGCGGCTATTTACTCTTTAGCAGATGCCGATATTGGAGCTTTTCAAGTTAATCAAGCTTTTGCTGGTTTATCTAAGTATTTTAGTATTTTAGATAACGTCTATGAAAGTACAAATAACGTTTTAAGACAGGGAAAAAATGATCTAACTATTCATGCAGAAATGCGAACAATTATAAAAACTTCAGGAATACCAGAGTTTGGGGTTGAATTTCGTCGTTTTAAAGATGCAGTAGCAAAAGCTAAAAAAGATTTTTACGAAACTTATCCGAATATAGCAATCAATCAATACGCTTCTACTTCTCAAGGCGTTTTTCCTATGGCTAATAAGCCTAAAAACTTAGAAGATTTTATAGACGATTCAATTAATGATCTGTTTAAAGAAGAGATAGATAAACCTTCTGACACTAAAGGTTCAGCAGATCGTTCAGTAGATTTTGATAATATTAGAACACTGTTTACAGACACGATTTCAAGTACTTCTGTTGAAACAATCTTAAACTATTTAGAAAAGTTTGGATGGAAAAAAGACTCTGCCGAGCATACGGCTCATCTTTTAGATGTTCTTCGTAATGTCACTAAAATCCATAAAGAGATTGATTTAAAAGTAGCAGAAACAGATTTAGATACTTTTGGTGTACAAAGAACATTTTCGGATGAAAGTCAGGATATTCATTTATTTACTTCTTCTACCAATCGTAATGACGGAAGTACTCAATCAGCACAAGAAGTATATGTACATGAACTTGTTCATGCAGTAGTTGATTATGGTATTAATTCTGATACCAGAATTAGAAATGCTATTCAAAGATTGTTTAAACAGGCAGAAAAAGAATTTAAATGGGAAAATTTTTTACCTGAAGGAGTAACTAATCCTACAGAACAACAAGAAAAGGCAGCAAAAGAAACATATAACTATATTTTTAATAATACAAAAACAGAAGTTAGAAGGGTTAGAGACCCTTTAACAGGAAATGTAATAGAAAAACGTTTAAACCCTTATCTGCATGAATTTGTTGCATACGGTTTAACTAATGAAAGAGTCATTAAAAAGCTTTCTACCATTACAGTAAGCCCAAAACGCCAAAAAGCTGATAACTTATTTGATGCTATTGTTAATTGGTTTAGTGATCTTATTAATTTGATTGTTGATAGGGTTAATGGTGTTCATAACTTAAAAGCAGATAAAGCTTTACGACATTTAGTAGACCAGTTAAACACTGTTCAACAAAAGCACACAATATCTATCCTTAATCCTTTATCAGTATTAAATAACGTCAACAACGTTATAGTTAATCAGATTATAAGTAATATACTTTCTCCTCTTATTGCTTATAGGCAAAAAGCTAAACCTAAACATGTTCCTGGCAGAATACTATATGCATTATCAGCTTTATTAGACCAGCACATATATACGGAATTTGGAAAAGCGGTTAGGCAGGTAACATTTAATCTAGGGCTTACAGAACGTAGTTTTATTGTAAAGCTTGTACGAGAGATGCAAGGCAGAAAAGAAAATAATGCTGTCTGGCATTCTTTATTACAAATATCCAAAATGACAGTAGATCAAGCCCGATTACACGAAACACGTAATGTAGTTGATCATATTCGTTCTAAATTTCATACCGAAGTTTCGGATGAAGAAAATGAAGCACTTTATAAAGTACTCCTAAAATTGGATATAGCCAATCTGCTCCAAGCTGATATTGAATATACCCCAGAAATGTTAATGGAACTCTTCCGTAGTTCTACAAAACTTCAAGAGCGTATTACCGCAATTGAATCGGAATTAGGTTCTTATGGTGATGCTAAAAACTATTATATAAAACAGGCTAAAGGATTAGGTAAGTACATGGCATTAGGAAAAGACTTTACAACAGGGCAGATGAAGAATGCCTATGTAATTGCAAATCTTTTAAATGTACCTATGAAAAGTGTAGAAGGAGATATGATAAAAGCTGAAAAGCTTATTGATGAGTTAGCTACGTTATACGGTCTACAAAATACTTCTATACAGCTACGGAAGTTAGCTGCAGATGTATATGAGCGTGAGAACGCCGTAGATGGCGTAGATAACGGTATTGCTGCAACCCTAGCATTCCATCACCTTCATAAAGAAAACTCCTTACAGGCGGTATTTGGAGGTAATAAGGTACAAACTGAAAAAGGGTATACAAGAGAAACTTATCATCCTAATAGAGATGTAAAGATTGCTCCTTTAGAAGCTGAAGCAGAATTACAAGCTTTAGGCTATGTTCGTTCTACAATGCCTTTATCTAAAGACCCTGATGATAAAATTTCAGGTGAAAGGTACTTGTATACTCATGATAACAATACTTTAAGTTCTTTCTCAAAATCGATTGTTTCTCTTACAAGCCGACAAGCTGAAGGTACGGATATTGAATCTATTGTTGATGGGATTGATAGTGCCGAAGATTATAAAAAAGCTAAAAAACAGTTAAAGCGAATGCAGCAAAGCATTAACGCAAAAATCTTTAAACAGTTTGAAGAATCTCCTTATAAAACTTCTAGCCTTTTACCTATTATTGATGAGGCAGGAAGAACTGTCAGCTATCGTTATGTAATGGCAGAACAGAATAAAGAAGAATTATTACTTAGAGATAATCGTTTTGATCATGCATTAGGACGTATGTTTGGCGGGACTATTGATAAGACGAATTCTTTAAAAATTAATGATCGAGTGGTAGAACTACTGAAACAAGATTTTGTAGATCATTACGCAGAAAATACTTCTGATTTTATTCAGTTCTCTACAACAAGTACTGATAAAGAAATTGCAGAAATTGCAAAGCTAGTCCCTAAGAGATGGAAGAAACTTTTCGTCAGGTTTGGGGAGATAAACCTATCTACGTTAGAAAAGAGTTTCTAAATTTAATTTTTGGTTTTAGAAAACTTAGACTTAAAGATTCAGAGAGTATGGTAGGAAGTGCTGTTAGAGGAGTAAATGACAGTCTTACATGGGTACTGCAAAACACCTTTTTCCCTGACTCAGGATCAGTAGATATAGGTAAATTTTGGGCTGATGTTGTTAGTTTTGTAAAAGAGCTTATTGTTGTTAAAACAGGAGTTATTTTACTTCCTAACTTTATTAGTAATAACGTTTTACTTTGGATTAAAGGTGTTCCCCTTTCAGAAATCGCTAAACTACAGACAGAAGCTTTGACAGAATTATCTAAATATAAGAAAAACTTAGATAAGAGAAATATGCTTCAACGGGAGCTTGATGCTAATCTGAAAATGACAGAAGAAGCTCGTGAAAAAATAAAATTAAAAGTCATTCGTTTAGATCAAGACTTAGCACAAAATCCAGTAGCAGAGTTAGTGGACAAAGGCATTTTTCAAAGTATCGTTGAAGATATTGAATTAGAGGAAGATATTTACTCTATCCGTTCTCAATTAGGACGTAAAGCTGAAGCTTTTGCAGATAAGTATTTATGGGAGTTTTTAAAGCCTACGTACCAACATCTGTATATGACACGAAACACTAAACCACATCAATTGCTTTATAAAGCAACACAGGTTAGTGACTTTATTGCTAGGTATGCTTTATACAAACAAAAGATGAAAGATATGCCTAAAAATTTACGTACAAGTAAAGCTAAAGAAGCCTATCGAAACCTAACTTTAGGAGAAGTTACAGAATCTTTTGTAAATTATGATGTACCTACATCTAAAGAACTGCAATGGATTAATGATATGGGATTATTGATGTTTACAAAGTTTTACTTTCGTATTCAGAAAATAATCTTTGGCATGTTTACAAAGAAAGCTGATAAAAGAGCACAGCTTAAATACGGTACTCAAGCACGACTGTTAAGTTTTTATATGGTAGAACACGCTTTTAATACAAATATTGAAGATATTAGCGATACTAATATCTTATATGGTGGGTTATTTAATCGTGGTAACTGGCCTTGGGAAGTTGGTGAAGAAGCTTTTACTGTACCTCTATTAGAACTATTCGGTTTTATTGATTAGTGTTTTGATATTCAAAATAGCTACGGATAGCTAGAAAAATTAAAACGACTAAACCTATAGGTACAAGCAAATAACTTAACCATAAAGTTGCTATAACGATTGCAGATAAAGCTACTGCTAATACAATACTTTTAATAGTTGTCCACATAGATATTAAACAGTAAGAGTAAGTGCTCTACAGTCCTTGTAGAGCAACAAACAGAAATTACTACTCTTCAGTAGTTTCTTCAACCTTCTGGCCAAAACGCTTCTTTTTACCAAAAGCAGGAGCTTTTTTTCTAGGTTCATCAGTTGAAGAGGATTTAGAAGCAGTACCAGAAGGACGACCTGCTTTAATCCATTCAGCTACTTCTTCGGGAGTAACTTCATCTTTATACGTGATATTAGAAAAGTATTTCTCTTCACGAGCGTATCCTTTACCTACTGTATCAGAGTTATTTACAATTTCTTCAGCAGTAGCCTTGTCTTCTGCACGGAAGAAACCTTTAACAACTTTCTTTTCTTTGATATCTCCGTTCCATTTACCGTATTCCATTTGAATACGCATATAAACTTCGGTATCTGCAAGGTCTTCTAAGACATCTACTGTCTTCATAGCACCCTCTTTACCGATAGGCAATTCAGCCTCTACAGGATCATCTACGGAATCCATACCTGCAATAATCAGCAACTGATTGAAGATTTTTGCTCCAATTTTGTTAGGTGATCCATCATTATTCGTAATCCGTAGATTACCGTAAATCATTTGTTTTTGTCCCTCGTGTTCTACAAACAGGTCTACAGAGGTAGAACCACCTTTAGATACACTAACAGTAGGTACAATGATATTGACTGGATAAACACCAGAACTGTTGATATGAGCACTACCACCTTGCTTAATATCTTCCGCTTTTTTACTTGCTTTAAAAAATGACATATTGTTACCTCTCAGAGAAAGTAGGGTGTCAACCCTGTTTAAGAAAAGTCGCCATAGTCCTGGCGATATTTTTTAGGTATATACTTAGCTACTCTGAGCAATTCTTTTTCTAATTGCTCAATATAACGAAGACCATACCTAATATCAGATTTAATATCTGAATATTCTGAATCTTGTCGAATATCGATAAGACGGTGCTTAAGGTCTGGTCTAAACTTTATAACGACCATTCTGAAGCCTTGTTTTGTTGAGCTTGAAGCAGCTCTACATGTTTCTGTAGATCAAATTCTTCCATAGGGGCATCATCAGGAAGGTCTGCAACAGTAGTACGTGCAACCATCTTAGGATTACGATAATGCACAATTCGTTTCTTTCCTTTTAGTTCAAGAAATACTGCTTCATCTACTTCTGATAGCATCCCTCCCTTTTTTCCGTAGCTTCCCCCTGCGTTAACTAGTTGATAGCCATTAATGTCCTCACTATATAAAGCGTGGCTTACTAGTATAATGTTGAAGGCAGGAGCCATCTCACGTTCAATGAAATCTACTACTTTTTTAATTTCCGTATTTACTTTACCGTATGGAAAAGATTTAACCTGTTCTAAAGTATAACCTTCAATATCTAGAAGGACTTTCGAAATAGAATCAAAAGCAATAGTAGTAGGTTCTGTATTCATTCGTTTTTCATACGCAGCAACACCTTCTACGATAATATCGATAAACTGATCTGCAGAAGTAAAGTCAGGAACATTTACATGAGGTTGAGGAAACGGATATTTTTTACCATCTCTAGAAATTACTAAAACGTCTTTTAATGATTTTAAAAGAGTTGTTTTACCCCATGCTGGAGGACTACTAACTAAAAGTTTTACATTACTCATATTTTTGTTACCTAGTTTTAATTTAAAGTTTGGGCATACTCTACCCACTCAAGATGGCTTAAATCAGAACTACAGGTGTTACACACAAAATCATCGTAGATACTGTGTAATACCCATCCTTCTACTTCCGGTTCCCATACGGCAAAAGCATCTCTAAGAATATCCGTAGATTTGCAATAAGGGCAACGAGGAATTTCGGTTTTCATAGTTATTAGTCTTTATTCCGAAGACGAGGATCATGAAAAATTACATGTAATAATTCTGGGTGTTTCTTTGCTGCTTCTAAACTATCTACAGCTAGTTCTAACAACCCTTGAATAAAATCAAAATCTTCTTCTGTAAGTGTTTCAGTTAAAACTGTTACTTTTGGGGGATAAGATTTTAAAGGTTTCCCTGTTTTCTCACTAATACCTCCATCGATATTTCTATTAACGTATACAAGTCGTATTCTAGTAACGTTATACCCCATACGTTGTAGTGCAAATGCGTATGTCAGTAACTGATATCTATAGTATAAAGGAATACTTTTTGGTTCTGTTTTTGAATTATATGTTTTGTAATCTACAAGCATACAATCTTCTTTAGAACCTTGTAGAACATCACATGTACCTGCAACATAGTGTCCTTTAGCCACTTTAGTAGCTACGGAGAATTCACACTCTAAGTATTGTCGTTTATTTTCTAATACATAGTCATTGACTAGTGTTTCAGCCATCGCTTGATAGTTAGATCGAACTTCTTGAGGATCATAATCTTCATGTACTTCTAACATATTAATGTACTGTTCAATGATTGCAGGATTTACCATCCTGTTTGTAGCTACGCATTCTGCACAGTAATGAACAATAGTGCCGATAACACTAGAGGTATTATGAGAAAACGGATTTTCTTTTAGTACTTCATTGCGGTACCAATTGTGTGGAGCATTGATAAAGTTTGCAAAACTACTGGGACTAATTTTAAAAATACAGTCTTCAGGTACTGGTGCAGGTTGATAAACTAGTGGGTTACTCATAATCCTTCCTCATATAAGATATTTTGAATTTGATCAGGTGTTGCGTTATTAGGAACTTTATATAAGTTTCCCCAACTATTTCCGATTTCGCCTTCAGCTTCGTTAGGGATACTTTGATTTTCTAAATATGGTACTGTCATTACTTCAATCATGTTTTTATTAAGCCATGCAATTAATTCAGGGTCTCTATATACCTGTGTATAAATGCTGTCATAAATGGTAGAAGTAACTTGAATCCATTTTGTTAAATCTTCTTTTTGGATTCGATAATTTAATTCATTAATTGCAATAAGAGTTAAAATACTCCAAAACTGTACTGTTGCATTAGCTAATGTACGAATTGCACTATTTGCATCGTCTGTGTACATTCTGCACCCTAATCCTAAATGTATGTATCCCTGTTCTTTTGCAGTTTTTAACACGTATTCTTCACGATATTTTGTAATACCCGTATATAACTCATTATGATAAATATTAAAAATTCGTTCTGCTTCTTGTAATGAACATTTAATTGTAGCAGCTACTTTTGGAGGATACGCTCCATAAGCTAGTCCAAAAGAAACAGGTTTTCCGTCTTGTCTTATAGCTTTTGCCGTGTTATTTCCCGTTTCTACTAAACTGTATAAAAGTTTAGAAGCTTCTTTATTATTTACATATTTTCCTATGATTTTGGATACTTTTTCTTGAAAGTAATATGTGGATGCCAATGAATGTCCATCCAAGTTTTCGAGAAATACGGCTTGTTTGTTTTCATCTCCCGACAGGTTTGCAATAACCCTATCTTCGAGTCCGTTAAGGTCTGCGGTGTAAACCAGAAAGTCTTTAGGAGCAATAAAACATTTTTTAAGCGGTTTAGCATAAATAGAACCAGTACTGGGAGCATTTAAAAGATTTGGGGAATTACTGGTAGGGCGGAAAGATTTAGCTCCAAACAGTCGTATATTACCGTGTAAAACCCCATCAATAGTGTAAGAATCAAATGCTTTTAAAAAATTGTTTTTAATAATTGCACTATATGAAAAATCGATAATAGCATCCAGTACTTTTAATAATTCATTATCAGTAGTTACGCTTTTCAATTCTTCAATTTGATCCCTACCCCAAGACGCTTCATTTGTTTTTTTGCTATATTCTAAAGGTTCAACATTAAGCCAAGCAAAAAACTCTTTTAATTGTTTATTACTACCGGGATTAAAAGGAGAAATTACTACAGGTTGTTTAGCTTTTTCTTCTCTTGGGCGATTCCAAAGTTCTGCTTTATGTTTAGCTAGTTCTAACATTCCTTTTTTAACAATAGGAAAATCTTTTGAAATCTTTTTTTCAATAAGAGCTTCTAAAAAAGAATCTTGTAGAATTACTGATAATTTTTTTGTATCTGCAACTGTCCATTTATCTTTACATTTTTCTGGATACTCTATTTCTATCAGGTGTGTATTAATTACCCAGGTTCTGTGTAAAATATTTGTATCATTATACTCTCTTAAATAGTATTCATAACTACGGGTAGACTTAGTTGCTTCTTCTGCCCATTTCTTTTGAGCTGCGGGTATTTGAAATAGCTGAAACTCTTTAATTAAACTGCTCCCTTCTAATACTTTTTTTACACTATTTAAGACCTTATCAATTGTAATACGTAATTCTTCTACAGCTTTTTTATCTATATGTAATCCCGTATCCATGAGTTTAATCATGTCAGGGATAAGTTTTTTAGCAAAGTTTTGATAAAAGAAGTCTGGCTGTTCTTTTGCAGGATCGAATAAAGCTGGTGCTGGAAAAGGCAGTAGTTGATAAGGTCTCATAAAGCTTGAATACTTTGATTTGTTTCTACAATAAAATATGAACCTGAAATTTGTTTAGCTACGGAAATACCGTGAGTAATTCCATCTCCTTTATATCCTGCTTCCCATGTCTGAAAGTATTTTCCGTGTTTATCGAATACAACAATTATTCGTTCATTACGAAGCATTACTTACTCCTATTAATTGAGGTATTTGGATGGTTATTCATAATTTCCGCTTTTTCTTTAGCCTCTTTCATGCTGAAGCATGTAGCACAATGACATAATCGACCATTAATATCAGGGCCGATTACATAGCCTTCTCTGTGTCCATAGGAGAACATTGATAGCCTAATCGTTTTACTAAATCTTCTTTAGTTACTGCTTCATACTTCATGAGGTCTCCAAGGATCATTATTATCCTGACTATTAAACAAAACCTTAGTAACTACAAAAGAGGCGTATGGAGGTTTTAAACACTTTTTCTTTCCACGTTTTTTAGCTTTTACAAAATTTCTTTTTTCTAGAAGCGTTTTTTGTTTAGTACCGTGTTTATCAAAAAGGTGAATATGATAAATCCCTGTCTGGTATTTATTTGTCATAATTTTTCTTTGATTAGTTCATATAAATAGAAAGTAGCTGCACCATCTATAGCTGCATAATTTAAAAACTTAGAATCTAACAGATTTTCAGGTTCATACTCATCAATCAATGTCCATGCAGGATCGTAATAACTTCCCATCAACTCTTTTAAACCTACATTAGCTTTCCAAGAGTCTGAATTATTAATTAATGTTTTAACCCAAAGTGCAGTATCTTCATAATTTTTAGGTAATGCTTTAATTCGAGAATACATTACCTTTAAATCAAATAGTGTATTATGTATATAAAGGTTTCCTGAATAGTCTTTTAACCAATTCCAGATCAATACTTCAGTAGATGCTTGATCAGGTATAAGAATAATACTTGTAGCTTTATCTAATCCAAATATGAAATGAGTTGTTTCAATAAGTGTAGGAAAACTTAAACCTGAGTTATTGGAAACTACTGAAGCTAGTTTGTGAGTAGCTAGATCAATATTATTACTATTTAAAAGTGCTAATGCTTCTTTACGTTCCTTTTTTGAATATAGCCCTTTAGTTTCTATGTCAAAACTAAGTTCAGGAATCTGTTGTAACTTCAGTAGTTCTTGTTGAATTGACCATGAAGTGTTTTTAACAGCGTATTGAACCTTTATAGTCATTCAATTAAACCTTTTAAGTCATTATCGAAAAACTTACCAAGTATGTTTTGATTTAAAAAATTGGGATCAAAAATAGCATCATGATAAAAAAGAAGAGCAGTTTCCAAATAGGTAGCTGTCTTTTTATTAGAGCATTGATATAAAATCTCTTTACTTTTAATTTCCAAATTTTTAGAAAGTTCATGGCTTCCTTTATAGTCATGAAAAGGTAAATTTTTGAGTATTCGTCTAGCACGTTTTTTACCTTTTAGTGGAGGACATTTTCTAACAGAGCGTACAGTCTTTTTTCCGATATAATGTTGTCCGTTAGTATAAGTAATCCAATAGACAAAATCTGTACAACCTAACGCTAAGTCCTCATGGGTTAACACAGTATTACCTTTATATGTCCAAGTAATCATCAGCTCTCTCGATTGGTAATGGACGTGTTAACCAAGTACTTCCACAATAACTACAGACATATTTATCTGTTGTCCAAGGCTCATCAGCGTATACAAAAGATACTGTACAGTTATGACAATCAGGACAAACACTTGTAAAAGTTGTTTTATTATCTACTGAAGACATTAAGAAACTCTCCGTAGTGCAGGTTTAATTAATGTTCGTTGTAGTCTTTCTTCATCTAATTTATCAAACCAATAATCATTAATTTCATGAGCTAGTTTAGTTATATATTCAGCATCGGCTCCTAAATCAATAGCATAAGCTAATGCTCGATACATTAAGGTAGAACGTTCTCCTTTTTCTGCCTCAAAAGCAAAAGAAAACGTTTCTCTTGCATCCATTAACCGAAGCTCTTTTTCTTTATTAGGTAAAGTAACTACGGGTTTAGGTTTATTACGTACTCTTTCTTCTGCACGTTCTAATAAAAATTTTGTTTGAAGGGTTTTTCCTTCAAGTTGCGAAAGAATATTACGTTCTGCAAAAGATAAGAATATCTGACTTTGAGGTAAAATATCTATCACTAACCCAAACTCTAAGCCGATTTCTTCTACGAGAGCTTTCCATATTTGTTCATTTACTTCTACGATAGCATCAAATTCTAATAAAATACGAAACTTGAAAGCATTATCTGGGTCACTTGTTCTAGCAATAAAATGGTTATACTCTTCTAATAAGAAATGTGCTTCTTCATCAGTTAAGCAAGATTTATCTACATCCAATACTATAAATTTTGTTCTAGGAACCAGGTTGTCTTTATGTCGAATTCCTCCAGTAAATTCGAAAGAACTATAACAAGCATTTTCTCGTAATAGATCGCCTAATTCTGCAAAGTCTGTATCATATAGTTCATAACCTTCTGCAGAGTTTCTGCTCATGTAATCTTTAAGAGCTTTTCCTTTTAAGCTGCTATTGAAGATTTTTGCTGATACTTTAACTTCATCTGTTTTTATGATCTCTTTATACAGAATACCCCCATCTTGTATTTCGTATTTACCTTCTTGGTCATAGCTGTTTGCTAATTTACAAAGTTCAGCTACTTTAGACTTAGATGGCCCCATACCTGCAATGTAAGACATTTTCCGTAGTTCGTGTAAAGATATAAAATGTTTACCTTCATCTGCGCTGAAACGGCACATATCTACAAGTTGTTCATAAGGCTCTTTTACTAATTCTTGTTCAAATACTTGCATATCCGAAGCAAGCATTTCTACTGTATTAATTGCATAAGCATATGTCTTTTCTGAAATTTCCTCATATCCATGCAAAATAGCGTATGTACCTGCCAGCTTAAGCGCTAACCATTGTTTGTGTTTTCTGCTTAATTTGGAAATAGGATATTTTGGAGACATCTCATCTGACAATATCCCATTCAGTTCTAGGTAAACATCAAAAAGCTTATTAGCTTCTTGACTAATAGTTAGAGGGTTTTGGTTAGTGTTTTGTACTAGGTTTTCTGTAAGCTCGTTAAGGGCTTTCTGAGCCTTCAGGACACGTTTTCTTTCTTTCTCCCGTAGTTCGTATAGCTCATCAATTGAATCGATCTGAAGCTTCTGTGGAGGCTCTGGCGTGAATGTAAAAATACTTCTACGAGCTAACTGCGTATTAAATACAAGTTTGAATCTATTTTTAATATCGTTATTAAAAAGAATTGCTTCTTGTGATCCAAAGAAAAGAGCATTTACAGGTAAGCTACGGATAGTATCCGTTTGGTTTTCACTGGTTTTTACAATCTTTGCAGGTATATTTCCTAAATCATACGCAATAGATATGGCTTTAATAATATCAGTCATTGCGTTATTACTTTGTAATTCAGAACCTATCTCAGAACTCATGATAGATCCTCCTCCTATAGGGTTACTTCCGATATCTGCAAAATGGTGGAGTAACCCCTCTACAGTACCTAACCCTGCCTGTAGCGGTTTTGGAGCTTTATAGTATTTTTGCCAGTTTTCAACTACATCTCCTTCAAGAAGAGCAATGTTTTCAGCTTTTTCTCTTGCAAAATCCTTTCGAGATTCTTCAAGATGTTCATATGCTGTTGATAACGATTTCCTAATAGTGTTTAAAGAACGATCTTTAGATGTACCAGAAGCGCTTAAAGCAAAAACAATAGCGTTTGTAGGTACTAAAGTACCATCATATAATTTAATGGGTTTCCGTAGATGAGAAGAAAAAGTAATAAGTTCGGAAAGAGTGATAGCTACTTTAAGATTAAAAGGTACTTCTCCTGCAATAGTGTTAATACCTTTTTGAATAATATCAGGAAAAGGCCCAAGAACATTTGTTCGTGTTTGTACATACTGTTCTAATAGTTCTTTTGTACTCATTGTTTACCAACCTCATTTAGTACAGATTCAAAGAACTTAATTTCGTTAAACGTATTTCCAATATTCATTACTTTATAAATATCCATAGGATACCCGTATCCATAAGAGATTTTATCTTTATAGATATCTTCAAGAATTGCGAAATAAAATTTACGTAATAACCTGTCATTCAGGATTGCAGACATTGTAGCTACTGACTTTTTTTCTTTATGACTAAATAAGGGAATAGAAGAAAAGAAATTTTGTTTTGGTCTATTTTCAATCTGTCCGCAATTAGAACCCGGAAACACTAAAGTAATTTTTATAAAAATGTGCTGTCTTTCAAGTTCTTCAATAGTCGCTAAAAGTTTTGCAGTATTCTCTCTGACTGCTTCATTAGTTACGGTATAGGGATAACTAATACTAATATACAATTCGTAGAAATAATCGATATATTGATGAGAAGGTACAATTACGCAATCAGCTTCTCCTGCTGCATATTTACCGACATCAATACCTACCTGAGTACCTTCAACAGAGTATCGGTAGTTCTCATATACTTCTTCAGTAATTAAGCCACGTTTAAAAAGATTAGAACGTACAAGGTTCCGTAGCTCTGCTTGTTGTGAAGGAGGAAAATCCGACTCATCTTTCAGTAGTTTTTGTAACGCATCTGCATAAGACATTCCGCACATGTTGTCAGTACGTTGTGTAAGCTGACTTACGGTGTGTTTAAAATGATCTAAATTACGAAATGATACGAAATCTTTAGGCCCGATAGTTTTTTCCCATTCTTTAGGAAAGATATCTGGAAAAGGTAAATCTAAATTAAAGTTTTCGTTAATCATATTGATTCCTCAATGTTATTAAGTTATTACTATTTTTGAGATTGTATTTCTACAAGCTCTAAAAGTTCATCAAGCGTTTTACAGTCTGCTTGATCTGTTTGTGAAGGCAGTTCTTGTATTTTTTTAGTATACGCATCAAGAACTAATGGATTATGGTTTATAAGTCTAGAGACATACCCATCCAGTAATTTTAGCTCTTTACGTTTTTGATACCTCATACTGTCTCTCATAGAGATAACAATAGATGAGTTTTGTTGTTTTAATACTTCTCTTAATATAGTTATATGTTGATAAGTATTTTCATCTACTAAAGATTTTTCTAAGTTCTCATCTCTATCTATTTCGATTATATCAAATCGATCTAAAGTAGCACCATCTAGTTTTACTCTGCCTGTATAATGAGAATGTTGATCTACAGGGTTAGCTGTTGCAATTAATCGAAAGTCCTCATGCAGTTTTACAATGCCTGTAGGGAACGATACGTACCCGTTCTCTATAGTATTTAAAGATAGAAGTACATTAGCATCTGCAGCATCCATTTCGTCTAATAGCATCAATCCTCCATTTTCAACGGCTTCCCGTAGTTGTGAAGGAATGTATACACCATTAACATTCATAAAGCCTAATAGATGGGAAAGAGTGGTTTGTCTTGTCATAGATATACTATAAAAAGGCAGTTTTAAATCTTCTGCTAGTTGTAATGCTAGTGTAGTTTTACCACTCCCTTTTTCTCCTATAAGCAATACGGGTTGTTTAGCATTAACAAGTGTTTTTACCTCACTAAATTTATGATGCTGTGTCATCTGATTTTTCTACCCCCAGAACTGCTTTAATTGGTTGAGTGATAGGATTCTTACAGATAAACACTTGATAAAGAATAAATGCCCTTAGTTCTATACCGTTTTTAAAATATGTAGGTATACCTGTATTTGAAAACTTAATATGTGCTGTTAAGGTATTAAGTACGAATTGTGCAGCATCTGTTAGTAAAGATGAAAAATCTAAAGAAGTTACAAGACCTAATTTATTGTGATATCCCATTACAACTAAAAAAGGCATTACATCTTTTAACTCAAATAGAGAAAGGTCTTTATCCCATTGTTCTATCTCATTATTAGTAAGTAAATACGTTAACTCATTAAATAAAATTAAATGGTCACTATCTACACGATATTTAGGAAAGGTATTGATTAGGGTTTCATATGTTTTTTCTAAAGACATTTCAGGAAATTTCTTAATATGTTCCCTAGTTTTTACAATACCTTCTCCTAAAATCAGATTAAAGATAGAAGCAACTGTAAGTTTATTCATGCCTTTACTTCTAGAAAGTATTGTTTGATAGATATGTATAGGAGTAGAACTTTCTACAATAAAAGGAAGAAATTTACGTGCCATATTGGTTATTCCTTTTAAAAAAGAAAGCCCCAATTAAGGGGCTTTACTTAAAATGAGAATATTTTCTTATAGATATTCAACACCTGTTCCTGCAGAAATGTTTGCAAAGTAGGGATTAGTTGCTAACAACTCTTCTACTTTACGAGTCATATTACTACCGGGATGGTTTTCTACATACTCAATAGCTTTTGCTTTCAGCTTGACAGCTTGAACGCGCAGAACTTCGACTTTACCTTCGTCTTCCAGGAACTCGAAGCCGATGTAACCGTTGGTAGTGTTCACCTTTGTGGTCGGAATTTCGACATCGGTGTTACCGTAGGTATCACGAGCTTTCGCTACAATTTCTGCAACACGTTCAAGTTTTACAGAAGCATCTACATCTTTTTCAGTAAGGATTTTGGTAATAGACATATAAGTTACTCCATAAAAGTTCTCACAAAATTTAAAGATTAGCAGTGTGAGATTCTGCTTAATTAGTATTTAATGCTATAGCATTATGAAGATTTGTTCCTGCTCTAGATGCGGCAACGTAATAGCAACGATAAGCTACTAAGTCCTCTCGGGTAATTATGCCTCCATTATTTCTAATCATATCGATTCTATTATTTAGATCATCTGCAATATGTACTGTTTCATACTCTAGTCCTTTAGCAGTAAACACCGTAGCTATTGTATATGTTGCATCAACTTCTGCTGTTTTTGCATCGTTATAAATATCAAAAATATTGATACTTCGTCTTTGTAATGTCATTAAAAGATTAACAGCAGATTTAGTTTCTGGATCATCTACGTGTTCTAGTAGATGTTGAAGAAAACTTACTTTTGCTTTTTTTGTTTCACAATAGTTCTCATATTCTTCTTCAAGAAACTTATACTTTTTTTGGTAAACCTTTTTACCTCTTCCTGCTGAAACAATAGCTAAAGGATAAGCAAAAATTTCAGAAATATTTCTTAATAGGTTAAACCCTTTTCTTTCAGTTAGCCTATCTGCTATATGTTGAATAATTTTAGAATTAGTAAGTGTGCAATAAAGACTTAAACCATTTTTTACAGGTTCTTCTGTACCGACAAATTTAAAGTCTTTATTTACTTCTGCCTTCATAAAACGTTGAATGTTTTTAGCAATTAATGCAGAACATCTAAAAGATTGAGTAAGCTTTAAAGTATCTGCTTTATCTAATACTTCAAAACCGTTTACAAGATTGAGAAAATCATAAATAGCTTGGTGTGTTTCTCCTAATCCTAATTTTTTAGGAGCTTTTATAAGCTTAAATATTTCTAGAGCTACTGAAGTGGTATCGTTGATCTCATCTAAAATTACTATGTCGTAATTTACAGTAATTTCTTTATTTACTAGCATTAAATGAAAATACTTTAAAAGAAAATTAAAAGAAGGGCTTATTTTTTCCTCAATCATTTTTTCTACGTACTTTGATGAAAGCTCTGCTAAAGTTTCTTGTTTAGGGTTTTCCTTAAAGAACTTTTCAAAATACTCATACATATCTGTAGATGCGGAAACAAAAAACATATTAATTGCTTTTAGTATCTCTGCTTTATCACTATATGAAATTTTTTCTTTAATATCGGCATACGTTAATTCCTGAATTTTATTTCTAGGTTTAACATAGTGATAAGCTAAAGAATGAAAAGTTCTACAGCTTACGTTAGTT
>Ga0099849_1000313_pt1 | contig 22274 bp, 24 predicted proteins | sample CB_VirMetaG_4_FD_78177 | JGI IMG/M metagenome (GOLD analysis project Ga0099849, IMG submission 78177) | Freshwater to marine saline gradient viral communities from Chesapeake Bay - CB_1508_1M Viral MetaG | ecosystem: Environmental > Aquatic > Marine > Coastal | place: USA: Chesapeake Bay... | reverse complement strand
TACCAGGATACGGAAAACTTCAGGATGACGACCTCCTGCATAGTTATACTGTTGCTAAGGTCGTAGAGGAAATAGACTGGGACAGTATTACTGAAACAGTAGAACATAATGGAGTAAGTTATAAAGCAGCATTAGTTGGCTGTACTTATCACTGTGGCTAATATAGGTCAAATACAAAGTTTTTAAAGGAATCATAAACAATGTCAGAATTATCAGAAGGAATGAACATATTCATAGAGTCAGAAGACACAACAGTTATCTCTCAAGATGCGCCAAGTGGCGATGTCGGAGTATCGAAAACATCAGGGAATACTGGTATTTTTGTATATTCTCAATCTCCCTATACCATTTGGTTTAAGATTAACGGAGTTTGGACAAGCCATCAAACATTTACATCTGAAAATCTTGTGGTGTCCATTTCTTTTAAATGGGAAGCGGGGGCAACGCACGTATATTTCCAGACTTCTCAATCAGGACATAGATTATTTTTATTTCCAAAAACAGGATCAATCCTTATAGACGGCACACCATCTGATGACACAAATCAAATCGATGCTTTGGTTCTCGATTCTGAAACTTCTTTAATAGTTTTTGGACAACAATCGACAACAACTACGGTGACAACTGGAACGATGTCCACTGGTGAATCAATTGTTATAGATGATGGTTGTGACGCTTCTGTTGTTGTGACCGAGCTTGTTGGCGATTATACGGACTCACTCTCGTCTAATTTAGCTGCTTATTATAAATTCGACGATAACGCAAATGATTCTAGTGTTGCGGCAAACAATGGAACTGTACAGGATTCAGGAAATACAAGCTATCCTGCTGGAAAGATTGGTAAATCACTAAGTTTTGAATCGAATGCTTCTTATGTTGATCTTAATAATTCTGATTTATTAAATTTAGGATCTTCGTATACTATTGCTGGATGGGTATATAGCCCCAGCAACAGAACGTATAATGGCAACGCTAATGCACAGGGTTCCTTGTTGAGACCTGTCTTTTCAAACTTGGATCATCTTGGTGGCGTTTGGAGTGGGTTTTTTGCATCGGTAGGCCCTGGTGGGTGGATCAATAATGATGCGACTTTTCCAAATAATAACTTTCAAACCTGGCATGCTATTAATCTTGGGGGAACCACTAATCAGTGGGTCATTTATGGAAGTGGTCAAGATTCCTTTCCTCTGGATCAGTGGGTTCATGTCGCAATGACTGTATCCGGCTCAGATACTTCAAACTGGACAGTAAATATCTATATAAATGGTGTAAGTCAAACAGTGGTATCTCGCTATAATGATGTTCCTCAAACATGGTCAACAAACCCAGCAAGGGTGCATTTTAATGCAGCATCGAGCTATGATTATCCCGCTAGTATTGCTGGTGAACAAAAAATTGATGAATTTGCATTCTGGAAGAGAGCTTTATCTCAAGCAGAAATAACTTCACTGTATAATTCTGGTACTGGGGCAGCGCTTGACACCACATATCAAATATCAGAAACCGTAAGAGAAGATTTCACAGTCAGTAAAACTGTGACTGTTACTGCTCCTGCTGGTGTAGATGAAGCAAACATCAAGATAACAATTGAGAAATAACAGGAGAACTAATGACGATGACACAAATGGCAAAAGGTGCCTTAGATAAAGCGTTAGAGAAAGTCGTATCAAGAAAATTGTTGGTGTGGGGCACTGCAACCGCCCTTCTCTTCACCTCTAATCTTGAAAGCGAACATTGGCTTTATCTTAGTGCCTTATATATTGGTGGACAATCAATAATCGATGCAATTGTTAAATTTAAGAGTGCTTAATGATTAATTTTAATTTTGGTGATATTTTTAAAAATCTTGGTCCTTTCTTGTCAAATAACTGGCAAGCAATCTGTTTGGTAATCATGGTAGCTTTATATTTTTCTTCAAAAAGCGATTATTCAACATTGAAGAAGAATATGGACATAATGAGTGAGAGTTATGAGGAACAGATTGCTGCCTTAGAGGCCCTTCATTTAGAAGAAATAAAAAGAAGAGAGGACGCCCTTCGAGAGTATGAGAGAGAAATTAATAATATCACAGAAGAATATGAAAGGGCTCTCGAAGATCTAAAGAAGGGTTCAGAAGAAGAGGTGGAGAATTATATTCGCGACTTCAAGCTACAACCAGATAAATTAATAAGAGAAATTGAAAATCAATATGGGTTTAAATATGTGGAATAAGATTGCTATACTAATGACAATAAGTCTTTTAAATATCGCAAATGCTTCTGAGGGTAAATTTACTTTCTTGCAAGAGAATGAACCTTCTCCATTTGTGGGCACCTTGTTTGATCCAGAAGCAACTGCTCGTCTATTAGCAAACAATAAGTTTATAAAAGAAGAATATGATTTAAGGCTAGGTTTCGAACTAAAAAAACAAGAAAAAACATTTAATCTTCAAATTGAGCAGCTTCAAATAACCTTAGATACCGAAAGACAAAAATGTGAAACAATTATATCAGTCAAAGACCAGCAAATACAAAATTTGAATGATTTGTTATCAAAAAAGCCAACTATGGCTGCTTGGCATGGGTATCTTGGTGGGTTTTTGATTGGTTCGGCGGCGACTTTGGTGATTACAAATTTGGTGAAAAAATGATTTTAAAAGATTTAAATGAAGTCGCTAAATATGAAAATGCTATTTCTAAAAAATATGGGAAAGAGGCCACTAAAAATCCTCGTGCTGATTGGAATGATGAAAAAGAAAGTGAATATCAAAAACAAATTCGAGAATTGCACGAAAAAGAAGTAAGAAATAACGAAAAAAATGAAAAAATTGAAGTTGATGGCGTTTTAATATCTAAAAAACTATTTACTAAAGATAGCAATAGGATTTGCCCTGTTTGTCATTCTTATTCTTTTGAACTTAGGGATGACGTGTACATGACAAAATTTAATTGTTGTTTTAAATGCTACATTCAGTGGGTAGAAGGTCGAGAAGAAAGATGGAAATCTGGATGGCGACCAAAAGAGGAAAAATAAATGGCTACAACATTAGAAATTATCCAAGGTATTAACCAGGCTGCTGCTAACGCATATGACGGCGCACATGATGAAAGATTTGTCAAAGATGGCGAAACAAAAGAACTAGGCTTGAGTCGCGAAGAGGGTTGCCCTATTATAGATTCGCGCGTATCTGACGGATTCGGCGTAAAGATCATAGGTGATATGCTACAAATAAACTACGAAGCAAACATCAAGATTTCAGATGTGTATGACGCTGGATTTGAAGAAGAGTGCGAAAGAAGATTGTCAAATATTGCTGACTTTTTAAGAAAAGAATTCAAATTAATAACTGGGAAAACATTATCCTTGACGCCACAAGGAGAAACAAAGTGTATTGTACAGCACACTTCTAGAGTGAGAACTTTCGTAATGGCACATCAATTATTCAAAATTGGTGGTATGCAGGGAGTTGAAACTCTTGGGGAAGCTGTCTCTGATTCTATGTCGGTCAAATATCATAAATTTCTCGCCGAGGGCGGATTTAATAAAAAGTAGATTTCATGTCGCATTCACTATCCAAGAAAGAGGTAGTATCTGAAATAATTAAGTGTGGTAAAGATCCTGTTTATTTTGTTAATAATTATGCCAGGATATCACACCCGATAAAAGGTCTAATACCTTTTAAAACTTATCCTTATCAGACTGACCTCTTAACAGATTTCAATGATTATCGATTTAATGTTATTCTAAAAGCTAGACAGCTAGGTATATCAACGATTGTAGCTGGATATGTTGTTTGGTTGATGTTATTTCATCGAGATAAAAATATACTTGTAATGGCTACTAAGTTTGCAACGGCAGCAAACTTGGTTAAAAAAGTAAAAGCAATTTTAAAAAACTTGCCAGATTGGTTAATTTTGGCAGAAATATCAATTGACAATAGGGCATCTTTTGAATTATCCAATGGCTCACAGATAAAAGCAGCTTCAACTTCTGGAGATGCCGGTCGTTCAGAGGCATTATCTCTCTTGGTCTTGGATGAGGCCGCACATATTGAGAATCTAGATGAATTATGGGCAGGTTTATACCCTACAATCTCTACTGGTGGTCGTTGTATTGCTCTTAGTACGCCAAATGGTGTAGGAAACTGGTTTCACAAGACATACATTGAAGCTGATGAGGGAACAAATGATTTTCATCCCGTAAATTTGCCATGGAACACTCACCCAGAGCGAGATCAAGAGTGGTTTGAGAAAGAAACCAGAAATATGTCTCGAAGAGAGATAGCACAAGAGCTTGAATGCAATTTTAATACTTCTGGTGAGTCAGTTATACATCCTGATGATATTGTTTGGATAGAATCCAATGTTTGTGAGCCAAAATACAGAACAAGTTTTGATAGAAATATGTGGATATGGGAAGAATATACACCAGGAAATACGTATTTGCTAGTTGCCGATGTTGCTAGGGGTGATGGCGCTGATTATTCTGTGTTCCATATCATAAAACTAAAAACAATGGAAGTTGTAGCTGAATATCAAGGTAAACCAAACTTAGACATGTATGCGAATGTACTAATGCAGGCTGGAAAAGAATATAATAATTGTTTATTGGTGGTTGAAAATGTTGGAATTGGAATATCTGTACTGGAGAAGCTTATTGATTTGGATTACCCAAACTTATACTATTCCATAAAAAGCACTCATGAGTTTGTAGAGAGCTACCAGGGTCAAACTGACAACCAGGCAGTTCCTGGGTTTACGACATCTTCTAAGACTCGGCCTCTAATTGTCGCAAAATTAGAAGAATTCATTAGAAACAAACTAATTAAAGTATACTCTGTTCGTTTTTCTAATGAATTACGGACTTTTATTTGGAATAATGGTAAACCTCAAGCAATGAGGGGATATAATGATGACTTAATAATGTCATTAGCGATCGCTTGTTGGGTCAAGGACACAGCTTTAAGTGTCAATCAAAAAGAATCAGACTACAAGAAAGCGTGCTTAAACTCAATGATAAAGGTCAATACAAAATTGAATACATCAGTCCCAGGAATGGAAGGATACGACAGAAAACAATCGTTAGATGAAAAAATGTTTAAATCACAAAAAGAATATAAACAATATTCTTGGTTAATCAAAGGATAAAATATGGCTAATAGAGACAGGAATCCAAACAATCCGCAATCAGAACTTTTTAGAAGGCTTACGAGATTATTTTCTGGCCCAATTGTGAATTGGCGAACTCAAATGAATCGAAAGATTCGTAGGACAGCATTAGATAAATATTCTACTGAATTTCGATCAGCTTCTGGTCAACAATTCAAAAGATCAGAATATAGTCCTTTTGATGTGATGCACTCTAAAATAATGGCACAACAGAATCGTGCCGAGAGATATGTTGATTATGAGCAAATGGAATACATGCCAGAAATTGCGTCAGCTTTGGATATCTATGCTGATGAAATGACAACTCATTCTGCTCTGTCGCCAATGCTTGGGATTCAATGCCAAAACCAAGAAATAAAAGCAGTCCTTCAATCTCTTTATGAAAATATTTTAAACATCAATCATAACCTTTTTGGTTGGTGTAGATCGATGTGTAAATTTGGTGACTTTATTTTATATTTAGATATTGATGAAAGAATCGGAGTGAAGGCTGTAATACCACTACCATTAAGAGAAGTTGAAAGAATGGAAGGGGAAGATCCAACAAATCCAAATTATGTTCAATATCAATGGAATTCTGGTGGGATGACTTTTGAAAATTGGCAGATATCACATTTTAGAATTCTTGGTAATGATAAATATGCACCATATGGTACTTCTGTTTTGGAAGCTGGCCGCCGCATCTGGCGTCAATTAGTTTTAATGGAAGATGCAATGATGGCATACCGAATTGTTCGGTCAGCCGAAAGAAGAGTGTTTTATATTGATGTTGGCAATATCGCTCCTCAAGATGTGGAGACATTTGTTCAAAAAACAATTACATCTATGAAGAGAAATCAAGTTGTAGATGCGAATACTGGCCGCGTCGATCTTCGCTATAATCCCCTATCGGTTGAGGAAGATTACTTTATCCCTATCCGTGGAGGAGAGTCATCAAAGATTGAAACTCTAGCTGGTGGTCAGTTTACAGGAGACATCGACGACGTAAAATATTTGAGAGACAAATTATTTTCGGCATTGAAAGTTCCAGCTTCTTATTTGTCCAGTGATTCAGAAAATACACAAGAAGACAAAACAACACTTGCTCAAAAAGATGTCAGATTTGCTAGAACTATTCAGCGTCTTCAACGTGCCGTCTTGACAGAGTTGGAGAAAATAGGTATAATACATCTCTATACTCTTGGTTTTCGAGGTGATGATTTAGTTAGTTTTCGTTTAAAACTCAACAATCCTTCTAAGATTGCTGAACTGCAAGAATTGGAGCACTGGAAAACAAAATTTGAAATTGCTGGCGGAGCAACAGAAAATTTCTTCTCGAGAAGGTGGATCGCTCAAAACATTTTTGATCTATCAGAAGAAGAGTTTGTTAGAAATCAAAGAGAAATGTTCCATGATAGAAAATTTGAAGCCGAATTACTGGCCGTTGCTGAAAACATGGGAGATGAGTCGGAAGGATTCGGCGCTCCATCTGATGAGGGTGGTCTAGAATTAGATGCAGGCATCGGATTAGAGGATTTGGAGGCCCCAGAAGAAACCGAAACAGAAGAGGCACCTCCGGAAGAAGAAGGTGGTCCGCTTTTGGCAGCACCAGCAAAGAGAGATGACAGAGACAGAAAATATACAGAAAAATCTTTAAGCAACAAGTCTAAAGGAAAAAGATACGTTCCAAAATCAAAAAGAGGCGGGGATGGTAGAAATGGAAGACCGCAAAACTTTTTAGGTATTGCTGTTCCAAAGCCAAAAGATATAACACCTGGATTCTCTGACATGAAGAGTCTTTCTCGCGGTCTTTACGAAGGTAAACAAACTATTTATACAAGTGAAGAGTCCTTATTGTTTGAGAGCAACTCAGAAATTAGAAATTTAATATCAGAATTAGAAAAATCGGAGATTAAAATAAATGAAAATGAAGCACAATAAAAAGCGTAATACTGCTTTTATCTTTGAGGCTCTGGTAAGAGAATTAACCAAAGCAGTTGTTGAGGGCGATGTTTCCAAGAAGAAGAAAATTGTCAACTTGATTAGAAACAACTTTAAGGGGAATAATCTGTTATCAAAAGATTTGAGATTATACAAATCAATAATGGAGCTAAAAGACGCCGATAAGGAATTGGCTGAAAGAGTGATTTTTGAAGCTAGAATGGAGAGAAGCTCAATAGACAACAAAAAGCTTTTCGAAGAACAATCTGAAATTATTAATAAAATCAATAAAGAAATATCTCCAGACGTTTTTTCTAACTTCGTCCCGAACTATAAAGATCTTGCTACGATTTCACAAATTTTTAATAGTCGCATGAAAGCAAGGGACAGAATTCTCCTTGAAAGAGAAATGGTTGGTAAAATGATGTCCCTAGAAGAATCAAAAGATTCCTCACTTAAGCCGATTGATAATTTGACTTACAAAACATTTGTTAAAAAGTTTAATGAAAAATATAATCAAGAATTGGCAAATGAACAAAAGGAATTACTAAAAAGATATATCACTTCTTTTGAAGACGATGGTATAGAACTTAAAGTGTTTCTTAATGAAGAGATTTCTAGATTAAAAGAGATCTTAAGTGATTCTCTCAAATTAGAAGAAATAAAATCAGATGAAGTGATGTTAGAGAATACTAAAAAAGTATATGACATGCTAGTGAATGCCAACAAGAGAGACATTGATAAAGTTCTCGTACAGGATATCTTAAAGATTCAGAATCTCGCTAGGGAGATAAACGAATAATGGCTGTTACAATATATCTTGGAAAAGAAGCAAACAGAACAAGATTAACATTAGAATTAAAAGCAAGAAAATCTCTTGATGGCAATATAATGATTTTTGACCATCAAGAAATGGATATTGTGATTATGCCAAAGAAAAGTAAGGTTGTTACTTTTGCAAAAAATGATTTTTCCGATACGGTTTATGAATCACAATCTCGTCTTTTTGATTTCTTGAAAAGAAAAGGTATTGTAACTTATGAATCGATTCGTGGCGGGAATGTTTATGGATCCCTAGAAGCACAAATCGCCCAACCAGAATCAGAAGATATTAACACAATAGATTACACGATTTATGGAGTCTATAATTTCATAAAAGAAGAAAAACCTTATTATGATTATATAGATGATTATGAACAGATGCTAGACAACTATTACACTTCACCAACGGATGAAGATTCTACAGAATTGGGAGAAGTACCACAAGCTTCTGAAAAGGGATCTTTGAGACCTGGTTATAATTACGAGCCATATTGGATGAGCTACATGCTTGAAGAATCCAAGGAGAAATAGTGGATCTTATATATTTTTTATTATCTGCTTATGGGATGACACAATTACTTTGTTACGGAAAGATCTTCGATAAAATAAGGCCGGAGGGCTATTTCTGGACTTGTCCTATGTGTGTTGGTTTTTGGGTTGGAGTATTTTTATGTGGAATAAGCCCATTGACTGAACTATTTACTTATGAACTTTTGCCCGCAAATTTTTTTATTTGTGGCTTAGTTAGTTCCGGAACGTCCTATGTTTTAAACATGACTTTCGGTGACAATGGCATAAATCTAGATAATAGGAGGTGATTATGTCTAAAAGATGGATGATTCGTAATGTCCGTCGCTGCAAAAACGGCTGTTGACTACTTTAGAAGGAAGTTGAGATGAGTAAAGTTTTATTAAGAGAATATTATGCTTTGTGTGAGGGTGGCGTTTGTCGTGACCTTCTCACAGAGGAAGAGAAACTAGATATAAAAGAAAACAATGCCATGTACCTGACGGGATTGATGCAGCAATGTAATGTCCAAAACGGTAATGGTCGTGTTTATCCAGAAGGTGTTTTGATGAGAGAAGTAAAGACTTATCAAAAGTTGGTCAAAGAACGCCGAGCATTAGGCGAACTAGACCATCCAGATGATTCGATAATCAATTTGAAAAATGCCTCACATATGGTCACTAATATATGGACCGAAGGTCCAAAAGTCATGGGTACTGTTAAGGTTCTCAATACTCCTTCGGGAGATATTTTACGTGGGCTAGTCGAGAGTGGCTGTCAACTTGGTATCTCCTCAAGAGGGTTGGGTTCGGTCAGAGAAAACGCACAAGGAGGAGTTGTTGTTGAAGACGACTTCCAGCTTATTTGTTTTGATTTTGTATCAGAGCCTTCTACGCCAAATGCTTTTATGAATTTACAAGAAGGCAAGAAATATGAGCAACCAAATGTTTTCACAAAAGCTGACAAAATTAATCGCGCGTTGAACGATATTCTAGGTGATAAATGAAAAAACAAGAACTACAAAAAATCCTAAAGCCCCTTATCAAAGAGTGCATCAAAGAGGTGATCTTTGAAGAGGGAGTTTTATCAAACTTAATTAAAGAAATTGCTGTTGGGCTAGGTACACAACAAACTATTGTCGAGACCAGAGTCGAACAACCAAAGCAAGATTTTTCAAGACAAGCTGTAGAATTGCAAGAAGAGCAAAGAACGGCTCTTGAAGAAAGAAAAAGAAGAATTGAAGAGTCATTAGGTTTTTCTGGAATCTTTGAGAATACAGAGCCACTATCTTCCGGAGGTAGTGTTAGTTCGCCGCCATCAAATGGGCCACTATCAAATTATGCCCCCAATGATCCAGGTGTTGACATTAGTGGTTTAATGGCAATCGCTGGTGGACATAAATGGAAAAAAATGATTTAATCTTTTATATTTGAGGAGGAAGAAGAAGCATGTCAGAATTTAAGCCAAGTAATAACAATAACTCTCTAAAAGATGCCGTCACAGTCGACGGTAGATTGTCTGTTTCATCAATAGACGTGTCAGAGACTGCGTTTAACGTATCAATACCTGGTCAAGAAAACATGTTTTCTATTGATGCCTCTAGTTCTCTTGATGGCAAACCGAGAATTACAATAAAAACAAACAATGAACATGCGGGTAACGATCTACAAGTCCCAATTGGAGTTGATGAAGATACTCCTCGAGGCATGTCAAGAGGGCTATTTCATATTGAGAGAGGAGAAGCCTCGCATTCAAATACTCTTAGTGCTTGGTCTTATGGGACAAGCCCAGCAGACATATCGAGATTTGAATTAGCATCTTGGTCATCAATTTTGACAAACTGCTCTGGTATCAATCTTCTTTCTTCTAATCAGATTGATACTAGTAACTTTAGGGCAATTGTGCCGGACGGCAAAACTTTAGGTCGAATTGGATATGGTGGTTACTCACACAATCAGCCTAGACCTAATCAGGCTTATGTAGATGCCAGGGCCACTCAAAATTGGAACTATTCATCGAAATGTGGATCAAAGTTGGTGCTTGGGACAACTCCGAACGACTCAGGCGTCCCTGCAGATCATTTAACTATTTCTTCGGACGGTGCTTATATACATGCTCCGCCTTCTGCTCCACCTTCTGCCGACATGAATAATTCCACTGTCTCTATGCATGTTGACGAAGTACTAAATAAATTAACATTTACAGTTAAATATTCAAATGGAACAGTGAAAACTGGTACAGTTAATTTGACCTAAGATTAAATAAAATATTGTTTATTATTTAGAGTGCCTATTTATAGTTACACAACAATAAATAAATGGAGTTGTAATGTCCAAGAGACCAGTTAATCTTGTCGAAAAACCTCGAGGTAAAAATGATACACCAGAGAGAATGATTCGAAGATTCATGAAGAAGATTAAAAAATATAGAATATTAGATGAATATCGTGAATCATTGGTATTTACGAAAGACTCTGAAATAAAAAGAAAAGAAAAAAAGAAAAGAAAAAAAATACTTGATAAACTTCGCGAAGAAGAAAAAAGAATTATGGATCCGAAAGATGATCCTTATAGAATTAAGAAAAAAAGAAAAACAAGAAATTAGAATTTTTAAAAACTAATTACATTGTAAAAATATCGGGAATCATTTATGTCAACTTTTAAATACGCAGCAGGTCTTTCAAATGTAGGCTCCTATCAAGTATCCGGTTTTCCATACATGACTGGTTCAGTTTTATTATCTGCCAACTTTGCAACAAACAACTCACAAGTTAAAATAGAATTTCCGAAAGTAACAAAATCTATTTTAATTATCAATGCAACAGGAAGCAACACACCAATTAGGATTCATTACAATTCACTTGATGCTGGGAATGTAGAAGCTGGCAACCATTTTGTTACACTTCCGACAAATAGAGATTCAATAAAGCTCGAACACAAATGTAAGGAAATATATATCTCACTAGAGACGGCAGCAGCAGATGGTGCTTTTGAACTGGTTGCTGACTTAACAGGCATCGATGCCAGTGAAATGATCGCACTAACTGGATCAGGCTTAACAGATTAATTCTTTATAAATGTGGATTTTATAAAATATGTCTTTTTACCTTTTAATAAACTATTTATTTTTGAACTAGTTTATGAGGGGAATTTCATATGTCTTCGTTGTTAGAACAAGCAATTATTGACGCAACGGCTCTTAAAGAAGCCGCTATTAAAAATGCAGAGAATGCTATTTTAGATAAGTACTCAAATGATATTCGAGAAGCAGTAGAAAATCTTCTTGAAGAAGAAGAGCAAGCAGCGCCCGACAATGGTGCTTCTGATTCTCTAGAAGATAGTATTCCTCTTGCAGCAGAACCAACAGAATCTCTCGAAGAATCAGAGATGATAATTGATTTAAAAGATCTTCAAGCTATGGCAGAAGAATTGGCAGAAGCCGATGAAAGAGAAGACGGAGCAGATCCTCTGGGAGAGCCCGCACCACATCCGGTAGAAGCAGATGCTGCGACACTAGAAGCAGGAGATGTGGCAGAAGTTCCTGTTGAAGTTACTCTTGAAGAAGAAATAGATATCTCGGATTTAGATGAGATTTTAGAAGAAATTGTAAATGAAGAGCTTGTTGTAGATATCGAACCAGTCAAGAGCGGCTGGGCAGGTACTCCAGAAGCTTTAATGCAATATAAAGAAGAATTGAGATTGGCTCAATTGGCAAGCACAGAAGCCCAAGAACAAAATCAAAAGCTTGTTGCTGCCAGAGACCGCCTAACAGAACAAAACGAAGCGTTGGTAGACGCTATCAAAAAACTAAAAGAAAATTTTGATAAAGTTAATCTATCGAACGCTAGATTGATTTACACGAATCGCGTATTGACAAACGACTCCTTGAATGAGCGACAAAAAAATAAAATTGTCGAAGCTTTGTCAAAAGCAGATTCAATTGAAGAAGCAAAGGTTATTTTCGAGACTCTTGAAAGTGCAGTGGGAAGTGTTTTAGGTAAAGCGCATCCACAATCACTGCGCGAGACTGTAGAAAGGCCTTCTGTCACTTTACCTAGAAGAGCACCAGTTAAGAATGTCGACTCTCCGGTTTCGGAAAGAATGCAGATCTTGGCAGGTATTAGAAAATTAGATAAATAATTAGGAGATTACAAACATGTCTATTTTAAATAAATTAACTGAAGGTATTGTTCGTCGTGATCTTTCTAAGGAAGGTGCTGCTCTTCTCTCCAAGTGGGAAAAGACTGGCCTCCTAGAAGGACTCGCTGATGAGCGTCAAAAGCACGGTATGGCTTCTTTGCTTGAAAACCAAGCCAAAGAACTTCTCCGTGAAGCTTCCACTATGGCAGGTAGCCCAACAGGTGATGTTGAGGGTTTCGCTTCCGTAGCTTTCCCAATTGTTCGCCGCGTATTCGGTGGATTGATCGCAAATGATCTTGTCTCGGTTCAGCCAATGAGCTTGCCATCTGGCCTCATTTTCTTCCTTGACTTTACTCACACCAACAGTCGTCTAGATTATGCTGCTGGCGAATCTGTATTCGGTGGTGGTGTTGTTGCTAGCCAAATTACTGGCGGCGTTTCACTCGCTGGCAATGAAGCAGAGCAAAGTTTTTACGCCCTCAATAATGGATATTCTTCGCCAAATGCCACCGCATCCCTTTCTGTGGTTGGTATCGATTCTGGTACTGTTGGTGATGGTTTTGTTGATGAAATTGTCCGCTTTGATCCTGACTTGGCAGCAGGAACTGGTGTTGCCTTCGGCACCATCGATCTTTCGGCTACTCAGCTTAACGTGAAAGATCTTGTCACCATTACGTTGACTGTTGGTGGTGCCCCTCTCGCGGCACAAGTTCGCAGACTAACTACTGATCAAGGTAGCGGACTCTACAGAGTTATCGCGACTGGCATAAGTGGCTCTGCTGCTTCTAGTTCGTTGGTCTCAGTAGATGGCGCTGAGTTCATCATTGATGATAATTTCACTACTTCCGGCCTAGCAGTTGGAGCAGTCGCAGGTGCTGATACCTGGGGTCTCGAAAACAACGAAGCTATTCCAGAAATTGACATCAAAGTTGATTCTGTAGCTGTTACCGCTAAGACCAAGAAGCTTAAAGCTAAGTGGACTCCGGAATTGGCACAAGATCTCAACGCTTATCACAATCTCGATGCTGAAGTTGAGTTGACAAGTGTCCTTTCTGAGCACATTGCTCTCGAACTTGATCAAGAAATCCTCGAAGATCTCGTTAAAGGCGCTACTGCTAGCACTCTCTATTGGTCACGTCGTCCAGGCAAATTCGTGAACCGCGAAACTGGCGCTGATTTGACAGCAGGTGGTACCGTTGGTCCTGACTTCACTGGTAACGTCAGTGAGTGGTATGAGACTCTTGTTGAGACCATTAATGATGTTTCGGCTCAGATCCACAGAAAGACTCTTCGTGGCGGCGCTAACTTCATTGTTGTTTCGCCTGAAGTTGCAAACCTCCTCGAGTTCACTGCTGGATTCCGTGGCTCCGTCACTCATGACGATGACCGTGGACAAGTTGGTGCAGTCAGAGTTGGCTCCTTGAGCAAGAAGTTCGACGTTTACGTCGATCCTTACTTCCCAAGAAACGTTGTTCTTTGTGGACGTAAAGGCTCCTCGTTCCTCGAAAGTGGATACGTCTACGCTCCTTATGTGCCTCTCCAGATGACACCTACCATCTTTGGAACTGAGGACTTCGTGCCTCGCAAAGGCGTCATGACCCGCTATGCTAAGAAGATGGTTCGCCCAGATATGTATGGCTTGGTCGTCGTCACTGACCTCGTATAATCAAATAAATTAACTTGATTTTGAGAATTAACGCCCTCCCACTTTTTGTGGGGGGGTTTTGTGCTTATAGAAACTATTTAATGCTAGGAGGGATTTTATTGTGGCATTTCCAACATTAACCCCTGAAAGCCAAATGAGTAAATCGATACTTTCCGTTACTGGAACTGTGTCTGATGTGGCAAGTTCGTTACCTTTTGGTATTTATGCTGATTCTGGTGACTTTTTATCTGGCGCAGCAGACCAAGTGGCATATACTTACAAAAAACTAGGTGGCGATGTATTAGATATTGAATTGAAAGACAGAAATGTATATGCTAATTACGAAGAGGCTGTTCTAGAATACAGTTATTTGGTAAACCTTCATCAAGCAAAAAATATACTTTCTGATGTTTTAGGACAAGCAACAGGTACATTTGATCAAGACGGTGAATTAAAAACAGGTCCATCGGGAGTTAACTTAAAGTATCCTCGCGTTATGTTTGAATATGCTCGAAGAGTTTCTGATGGGTTTTCTTTTGAGGCTGGTGTCGGTGGAACAGTACCCATATATTCTGCTTCTTTCCAGTTGGTTGAAAATCAACAAGATTATGATCTGCAGACTATTATTTCTTCTTCTTCCGCCACTGGAACTGGATCAAACGGAGAAATTGTACCATATGCTGGTATCGTTGGTGATAAAAGAGTTATTATCAAAAAAGTTTATTATAAAACACCGCACGCTATGTGGAGGTTCTTTGGTTATTTTGGTGGCCTCAATGTAGTGGGAAATATGAATTATTATGGTCAGTATACTGATGATTCCACTTTTGAATTAATTCCAACTTGGCAAAACAAATTGCAAGCCATGGCCTTTGAAGATCACTTATGGACGAGATTATCTCATTATTCTTACGAGCTTAAGAATAATATGCTAAGAATATTTCCACAACCACAAGTTTTGTCAAACTATAACCAAATGTGGGTTGACTTCTCGGTTATACCAAACAGTTGGGATGACACAGAGGGATATTCTTCGGGAGTTGAAGGAATAAACAATGCGAATACAATACCTTTTGATAATATACCTTATGAAAATATTAATGCCATAGGAAAACAGTGGATAAGAAGATTCGCACTTGCTTTATCTAAAGAAACCTTAGCACAAATCAGAGGAAAATTCCAAACAATACCTATACCTGGTGAGTCAGTAACTTTGAACGCATCAGAGCTTTTGTCTCAAGCCCAAACAGAACAAGATAAATTAAGAGAAGAATTAAAAGAAATCTTAGATCAATTAACTTATTCTGAGATGGCAAAGACAGATGCTGAAAAATCAGACGCAGTAGCATCAATCCAACAAAAGGTGCCAATGATAATATTCCAGGGATAATATATAATGTCTAGTCAAAAAGATAAATTTAAAGGTTTTAGACCGTATTTCAAAGAAGAAGATAAAAAGACATCTCCTGAACTGAAAGAAATATCAATTATGCCATCGACAATTGAGACAATCGATTTCGCTGTTAATGACTGGATTAATGAGACACTGGATATTTATTGCACTACAAATGAGGGATGGAAAAAAGTTCCCATAATATGGTCAATGCCGGAGCGCGCGTTTCAAGTGAAAGATAACAAAGATTTAAGAAATTCTAAAAACACTTTCACATTACCTGTTTTAACTATAGAGAGAACTTCTCTCATAAAAGACCCTACAATGAAAGGTGTTGCTTGGTCTCATATACCTCAAATAAACGATCCAAGAGGTGGCGCGATAACAGTAGCAAGAAGAATACAACAAGATAAAACAAGAAATTTTGCTAATGCTGATTCACAAAGACGATTCGGACAACAGAATTTTCCTTTTCAAAACAATAAAGTTGTATATGAGACTTTAACAATGCCGGTGCCAACTTACGTGGTTGCTAATTATGTTGTCACTGTACACACAGAATATCAACAACAAATGAATGAGATTTTTACTCCATTCATAACTACCACTGGGCAAATCAATAACTTCTTTATACACCGTGATGGTCACAAGTTTGAGGGATTCATTGAGAATGACTTTACTCTTGATAATAACTTATCGAATCTTGGTGAAGAAGAAAGAAAATTTCAAACAATAATCAATTTAAAAATATTGGGATATTTATTGGGAGCCGGTAAGAATGATAATCGACCAAAAATATCAATAAGAGAAAATGCTGTAGAAGTAAGAATACCCAGAGAAAGAGTGATAATGGGTGATGAAAGGGAAAATGATTAATGGCTAATAATAAGTGGTCTAAACCAACTAATCCTCCTCCACCACTTTTTCTTGGTGAAAAAGAAAGAAATCTTGTAAAACAAGTTAACGATGAGTTGCTTGAAAGAGTAATAGGCCAAGGCATAACTTATCTTCCTTTATCTGTTGAGCGTTCAAATTATCACCCCCTATATGGTGAAGCAATTGAAAAAAGCTTTTTGCCACCAGTTCGGGTATATGCTTTGGTCGAATTTGGAGATATAGGAACTGTCACAGAAGGATATGGTCTAGACAAAACTCACACGATTACAGTTCGCTTCCATGAGCGTCGCTTGTTCGAAGATCAGAATCTCTATGTAAGAGAAGGTGACTATGTTCAATATGGGACTTCATTTTTCGAAATAGTTTCATTATCGGAGGGCAGACAGCTTTTTGGACAAGTTGAGCATCTATTTCAGATAGAAGCTACGTGTATCAAAACAAGAAAAGGCATAATTGACTTGAGTGTTATTCCTGAAACTACCGTAGCAGAGATAAGGGCTGCAGCCGCAGCAGAAGCAGCAGCAGGTGATTCAGGAGGATCTTCCGGCCCCACAGGCGGAAGTGATTCTATCGTAAGAGTCATTTACAGTTACATTCCAACTGGTGATGTACCGATTGATACTCCTTTGAATGCCGCCTTGGCAGTAACAACTCCGATAGCATTTTCAGCCGCAGCAATATTTATAAACGGTATAAGATATGTAATCTCAGAAACACCAGGAGAAAATGATTTTTACATATCAGACGGGACTATTTATAATAACATTGAGATCGCTGAAGACGATTTGGTAATCCTAGAAATATTAAAGTTGGTATAAAATGAGCACTTTTAGAGAGCACAAAACCATAGCTGACCGAAGCGCAGCAGATAGAAAAAGACATAAGAAAAAAATAGAGAAAGCTCTGCAAGAAGGCATCAAGGATGTTGTGGCCGAAGAAACAATTATAGGTCAAGATGGAAACAAAAAAGTTAAAATACCAGTTAAGGGAATAAAGGAATATCAATTCGTATATGGCGATAATGAAGATAACTCTAAAGCTGGGTCTGCTCCTGGCAAAGACATTAAAAAAGGACAGATACTTAAAAGAAGGGGCAATAAAAGTGGCAAAGCTGCTGGTAAAAAAGGCAGTAATGAGGCAGGCGAAGAATATTATGAAGTGGAAGTAACACTCGAAGAGCTAGCCGAATATTTATTTGCAGAATTAGAATTACCAGATTTAGATAAAAAGCGCTTTAAATTTCTGAAAGACAAGAAGCTGAAAAGAAGCGGGTATAGAAAAAAAGGCTTGCGTTCTAAGCTTTCGAAAAAAGAAACCCTAAAAAGAAAATTAAAGAGAAAGAAAAGAGCTATTGCTGCTGGAACTTATGATCCTGAAGCGGGAGAGAGATTTCCTTTTCATGAAGATGATTTAAAATACAAACACATGAAAGAAAAGCAAGAAGAAAATAATTCAGCAGTTATATTCTTTCTTATGGATGTTTCTGGATCAATGGATAAAGACAAGAAGTACTTAGCTAGAAGTTTTTACTTTCTGTTATATCAATTCTTGAGATACAAATATGACAATATAGATGTTGTATTTATTTCTCACTCATCAGAAGCAAAAGAAGTAAATGAAGAAGAGTTCTTCCAAAGATCGACTTTTGGTGGCACGTTGATGTCAACAGCGCTTGAAATGGAAAAAGAGATAATAAGCAAAAGATATCACCCTTCGAACTGGAATATCTACACATTTTATTGCGGTGATGGTGAGAACTGGTCAGTTGATAATAAAAAAACAATTGATTTATTTAGGGAATTAAAAGAGCTAAATCAAATGATATGTTATGCAGAGATAAATCCTAATTTAGCATCGTTTAATCCAACATTATTTAATACTTATGGTGCCGGATATGAAGAAGATCCAGGTGGATTATGGCCAATGTTGCTCGGGTTGCTTGGAGATAACTTTAAAAGACTTAAAATATCAGAAGGATCACAAATATGGCCTTCGTTTGTTAAACTGTTTGGAGGTTCTGGGAAATGAAAGACTGGAGCGTTAAGGAATTGCAAGATTGGGATGACAAGATTTGTGAGATAGCCAAAGAAAAATATGGCTTAGACTGGTATCCAATTGAGTATGAAATTCTTGATTATAAAGAAATGTTAGCCGCGATGGCATATACTGGTTTGCCTACTCATTATCGTCATTGGTCTTTCGGGAAATCTTTTGAGCAAACAGCTACTCGATATAATCTCGGAATGGAAGGCTTGCCTTATGAGATGATTATTAATAGTAATCCAAGTATTGCTTATCTTATGTTAGAAAATCCAATGAGCACTCACTTACTAACAATGGCTCATTGTGTTGGACACTCTGATTTTTTCAAAAACAATAGAATGTTTAAAGAAACGGACGCGGCTAATATAATTTCTCGTTTTAAATCGGCCTCAAAGAGAGTTCAAAAATATATCGAAGATCCAAACATAGGAATAGATAAGGTAGAGAAAATATTAGATGCTTGTCACTCGATACAATATCAAGTACCAAGAACTCCAGGAATCAAAAATCAAATTGATTTCGACGATGAGGAAAGCAAAGAAGAAAAAAAAGAATATAATTTATTAGGATTTATTAAGAACAACGCAAGAGGTCTTGAAGATTGGGAAAGAGATCTGATAGGAATGGTTGAAACTAGATCTAGATATTTTATACCTCAAGCAAAAACAAAAATCATGAATGAAGGTTGGGCTGTGATGATTCATGAAAAAATAATGCATGATTTAGAACTTCCAGACAAACATCAGATAGCTTTTTTGAAGACTCATAATCAAGTTGTTCGACCAATAGTAGGCAGAATCAATCCTTATCATTTGGGTTATACTTTATTTAAGAAGATAGAAGAAGAACAAGGCTTCGATGCTTGCCTCCTCGCAAGAGAAACACATGATGATGAAGCATTCATAATGAAATATTTGGATGAATCTGTTTGCAGAGAATTAAATTTATTTAATTATTCTTATAAAAGAAGATCTGGCACTTATTCAATTGATGATATTTCTGATAAAGAAGGTTGGAAAAGCGTAAGAAACTCACTAATTAAGAATATAGGGCTCAATTCGGCACCTATTGTATTGGTTGAGGGGTACGATAAAAGAATGCAAACTATGTACATTAAACATGAGCATGATGGTCGAGATCTTGATTTACAATACGCTAATAGAGTTTATGATTATATTCGTTTCCTTTGGGGAGACGATGTAGTATTTACCACAATAATAGAGGGAGACCTTTGGGAATTTTAACATGAAAAAATCAAAAACAAATAAATTTTTAGAGATTGCTGACAATCACAAGAAAACATCTCAGAAAGAAAAATTTTCAGGTGTCTTCTCTGATTATCTTGAATTAATTGAGAAAGATAATAGTATTGCTATGTTAGCTCACAAGAGGCTTTATAATACCATTACTTCAGAAGGTATAACTAGACTTGATGAGAATGATGCTCGTTGTAATAATCTTTTTAATGGTGAACAGTTAAGAACATATGATTATTTCCAAAGTCGCTTTTTTGGAATGGAGCGTTCTCTTGCTAAGATTATGAGATATCTTCACTCAGCAGCACTTCGAGGAGAAGAAAGCCGCCAAGTTCTTTTATTGCTCGGTCCAGTTGGTGCTGGTAAGTCTGCGCTTGTTGAGCACATTAAAAGAGCACTTGAAGGATCTGGTCCTTTTTATCACATTAAGGATTGTCCTATACAAGAAGAGCCTTTGCATCTTGTTCCTAGAGGATTGAGAGAAGAATTTTCAAAAATTTATAAAATCAAAATAGAAGGCGATTTGTGTCCTGTTTGTCGTCATCGCCTTTTGGAAGAGTACAATGGCGATTATCTATCAGTTCCAGTGGTTGAATCAACATTTTCTATCCGAGGAAGGCGCGGCATCGGTGTTGTTCCTCCTATGGATGCTAACACGCAAGACACCAGTATTTTGATTGGTTCAGAAGATATTTCAAAGATGGATCTTTATCCAGAAGATGATCCTCGTGTTCTTTCTTTGAACGGTGCTTTTAATGTTGGAAATCGTGGTATAGTAGAGTTTGTAGAGGTTTTCAAAAATGAAATCGAGTTCTTACATACAATGATTACTGCAACGCAAGAGAAGGCCGTTCCAAGCCCAGGAAAGGGTGCAATGATTTATTTTGATGGAGTCATTTTGGCGCACTGCAATGAAGCAGAATGGATCAAGTTTAAATCTGAAAGCACAAACGAGGCTATCTTGGATAGAATTGTTAGAGTTAACGTTCCATATTGCTTGGAAGTTGATGAAGAGCAAAAGATTTATAAAAAGTTATTAGACGAATCTGATTTTGAAGCTCATATTGCTCCTCACACTCTTGAGATTGCAGCAATGTTTTCAGTCTTAACTAGATTGAAAGATTCAAACAAAGTAGATCCAATAACAAAAATGAAAATCTATAATGGTGAAGAAATCATTGAAAAAGGCCATATTAAAAAAATCGATATCAATGATCTTAGAGATGAAGCTAGAGACGAGGGCATGACAGGTATTTCTACTAGATTTATTATGAAAGCTATCGACTCCGCACTGGCAGATTCAGATAAAAATATGGTTACTCCTATTTCTATCAGAGATGCTTTGGTAAAGCAAGTTAAAGAACAAGTCGTTGTTGAAGATTTGAGAGCTAAATATTTGGCCTTCCTTCAGAAAGAACTTCATGATGAATACTTGAAAATTCTAGAACTTGAAATAACAAAGGCTTTTGTTTCTGCTTATCAAGAGCAGGCAGAATCTCTTTTCAACAATTATTTAGACCATGCAGAAGCCTATGTTAACTGTACAAAAGTTAAAGATAATGTCACTGGTGAAGAAATGATTGCTGATGAACGCTTCTTGTGCTCAATAGAAGAGCAAATTGGAATTGTAGGTTCAGCAAGAGAAAATTTCAGAGCAGATATCACAGCTTATATGTTTGCTAAATTAAGAAGAAAAGAAACAATTGATTGGAGATCTTATGGTCCTCTCAAGGAAGCAATAGAAAATAAACTTCTTGATTCAGTTAGAGATATATCCAGAATTGTTACCAAGTCTAAGTCACGCGATAAAAAGCAACAAGGCAAATATAATGAAATGGTTAAAACTCTTATAGACGAGTATGGATATAACGAAGATTCAGCTAACGAGATTATAAAATATGCTTCAAATAATCTCTGGCGAGACAGCTAGAAAAATCAAAAAATAATCTTTTTAAAAAGGCCTAAAACTTATTGTTTATGGGCCTTCTTTTTTTTGCTTTTGGGAAAAGTCAATTCTATCTACGGCGAATGAGTGCGCTCTGCGCTCTTGTTCTTGGTTTTTTTAAACATTTTGTTTTTTGAAATCAACATATTTTATTTTATATTATAAAGGAGAAATAATAATATGGCTAAAACTAGAATTAATATCCGTCAGGTTGACTTTGAGCTTGAAGACGGAGAAGGTAATTCATTTGAAACAATGGCTGCCGCTGATGAAGCAGGTAAGCAAGTTGTTGGTAAGCTTGTTCCTACTAAGTTTAACCCAAAGTATTTAGGTGTTGACCTTGCTGTTGGTGATTACGTTGGTGTAGATGGCAAAGCTATCGTTAACTTGGATCTCTTGAATGACAAAGTTTCGACCTTGGTGGCTGCTGATGAAGTACTCCAAAGCAACATCGACGCTGAAGCTGCTACTCGCGCAGGCGAAGATGCTATCTTGTCGGGACAGATCGCTGACTTGGCCACAACAGTTGGGAACAACTATGTCGAACTACAGAACAGCGC
>Ga0099849_1000312_pt1 | contig 22332 bp, 4 predicted proteins | sample CB_VirMetaG_4_FD_78177 | JGI IMG/M metagenome (GOLD analysis project Ga0099849, IMG submission 78177) | Freshwater to marine saline gradient viral communities from Chesapeake Bay - CB_1508_1M Viral MetaG | ecosystem: Environmental > Aquatic > Marine > Coastal | place: USA: Chesapeake Bay... | reverse complement strand
ATTCAAAAACTGAGAAGTTATGCAGTTGCAGGTATTGTACCTGAATTTGTTGACCTCAAGTATCTCTATGTTGAGCTTGAATCATTCGTCTATTATAACACAAACTTCAGTGATGATCCAAATAACCTGAAGACAATTGTTACCAGCGCATTGACTCAATATTCACGTTCGATTGATGTGAATAAGTTTGGTGGTAGATTTAAGTATAGTAAATCACAAACTTTGATCGATGGAGTCGATGCATCCATCACTTCAAACATCACCAGAGTCGTGATGAGAAGAAATCTCAATGCAGAGATTGGTCAATTCGCACAATATGAACTTTGTTTTGGAAACAGATTCCACGTTGCAGAATCCAGATATAACATTACCTCTACGGGGTTCAAAATTAATGGTATCACCGATATGGTCTATATGGCCGATGAGGTAGTTGATAAAAACAATGGTCGTATCTTCTTCTTTACATATACGGAAGGAGGAACACCTAATATCATCAAGAAGAACGCAGGAACCGTCAAATATGACATCGGTGAAATTCTTATAGATACTGTAAATATTCTTTCTACCACAATTTCTAACAATGTGGTAGAAGTACAAGCCATTCCTAACTCCAATGACGTGATTGGGTTACGTGACTTGTATGTGAGACTTGATATGACAAACACAACTGTGACGATGATTCAGGATATTATCTCTTCTGGAGAAAATACCTCTGGATCTAGATTCACCAGAGAGTCAAGTTACAACGTACCAACTTATGTTAGAAATTCGAAGTCAACGGTAGCATCAACGGCACTTACAACCGTTTCGTCGTCTGCAACATCAAACATTGCAGTCGCTAATTTAATAACCAAGTCCACATCCAACTATTATTCATAAAACAGCGGGAAAAATATAAATGATCGACACTTCTATTCAAAGAGTCAAAATCAGTCAGGTAATCGAGAATCAGTTACCTGAGTTTGTTCAAGCTGACAATCCACTTTTTGTGGAGTTTATGAAACAATATTATGTTTCACAAGAATATCAGGGTGGTACGGTTGACATTGGTGAAAATATTGATAGATATACAAAACTACAGACATACGTCGGGGCAGCGCTTACAGAGTACACTGGCCTGTCTACAGACGCTCAATCATACTCTACTACAATCTACGTCGAGACGACAAAAGGTTGGCCAGAGAAATATGGTCTCTTAAAAATCGATGATGAGATCATCACCTACACTGGCATTGGAACAACGTCGTTCACTGGTTGTATTCGTGGATTTAGTGGTGTAGATGCTTTAGAAAGAAGTACTAGACCAGATCTGTTGTCATTTAAGTCAACCGTTGGTGCAGCTCACACTGGTGGAACCAAGGTTTATAACCTGTCCAACCTGTTTTTACAAGAATTCTTTAATAAACTCAAAACAACCTTCGCAAATGGGTTCCAGAACAGAACTCTGGATGGTGATGTTGACGAAGTTAAATTTATTCGTCAAATTAAGGATTTTTACAAAACCAAAGGTACTGAAGAATCCTACAAAATCCTGTTCAGAGCATTATATGGCGAAGAAGTCAATATTATCAAGCCATCTCAGTTTCTTCTGAGACCATCGGACGCAGACTATAGTGTCACACAAGATTTTGTTGTAAAAGCAATCACTGGAGACCCTAGAGCTCTGAAAGGGTCAAGTTTGTTCCAAGATAAAGATGATAAGGATGACACCATCACTGGTGGTTCTGGTGCTATCTCCGATGTCAAGGAATTCTTGTATGGTGGAGAGAATTACTACCAAGTTAGTGTTTCTAAAGAGTCTATCGAAGGGAAGTTTATCATTCCTGGTAGAACAAGAATCACAAACGCAGTTTCAATCGGTGCCACGGTCGTCACAGTTGACTCTACGGTAGGATTCCCAACAAGTGGTACTCTAAACCTCGTAAATGGTTCTAATATTGGTATCGTAACGTATTCCAGTAAGAACGCTAACCAGTTTGTTGGTTTGGCCACGATGACCTCTGCATATGAGGTTTCTGATGAAGTTCGATATGGAAATGTAGCTTATGGATATTCTGCAGGTAATGCAACAAATAAAATTGAAGTTCTGATTACTGGTGTTCTTTCAAATTTTGAAATTCCATCAAAATCGTATTATTTTAACAAGGGAGATAAAATCAGAGTAGGCACTCTTGGAGTCAATAAGAGTTTTGAGGACGTTAAGTTCAACTCTTGGATTCACAACGTTTGTGTAAAACATACACCAACTTCATTTACTAGAGTTTCTTCGTCAGCATTCTCTGTAGTCACGGCTTCTCCTCACGACTTTGTAACAGGCGATTTCATTGAAGTTCTTAACTCAGATTCCGATATTCTTGGAACTGGTAAAATCTCTGATATAACGGGAAGAGAAAGTTTTACTCTTGGTGAGTTACTTGGTATTGACCCATCCAATGTTTCCTTTGTAAGAAGAAGAATCAACAGAGGAAACAGTACCGTTCACGATAATATTACCAAGTACACAACAGACGTTCAAAACACTTATGATCACGATAGTGGAAATCCAAATGTAGTTCCACCACATCCTCACGTTTATGTAGCTTCTCCTTCAATTCCAAGTCTTGGACAAGAACCAATCACCGCATCTGATCGTTCTATTTCTTGGACCGGTGGAACTGGTGGAGATATTATTCAACTTATTCAGGTTACCTCTGGTGCAAAAGACCACGGATTCTATTCTGGTGAGGTCGTAACATTTAATATCATCAGTGGATTTCTTGGAGATCTTGAAGATGGCAAAAATTATTTCGTAAATCGTGTAAGTTCCAATGAGATTCGTCTTGCAAACTCTCTTCCAGATCTTGTAAATGGCACTTATGTTGATGCATCAGGAACAGGTTCATTTAAGATTTCTGTTCCAGTTCTTGCCAACAAAAAACTTGAACACCAAAAACTTTTAAAGAGAATTTCCCTTAATCCAAACTTTGATGGTAAAGAATATGAGACCATTCCAGGAACAACAGGTCTTCTTATTAATGGTACAGAAGTTCTCAACTATAAGTCTGGTGATGTTGTATTCTTTGGTGGTATTGAGTCCATTGATGTTTTGGAAGGTGGTTCTGGATATGATGTCATCACTCCACCCACAGTAACTATTGAAACTGGTACATCTGCTGGGGCTGGTGCTACTGCAACAGCTAATGTTAGAGGTTCTTTTGAAAGAATTGATATTATTGATCCTGGATTTGATTACGTCGAGCCTCCTGTCATTGAAATCAATGGCGGTAATGGTAAAAACGCGATTGCAAGATCTATTCTAAAACTCGCAGATCATTTTATTGACTTTGATGCATCATCCACTGGTGGAAGAATCAATCTTTTAGATAATACCATTGGATTCACTACTTTCCACAAGTTTAGAGATGGTGAAGCTGTAATCTACAAGACCTTTGGAAATACTGGATCTATCGGACTCTCTGGTGGCACCAGACTGGTTGATGAATCGATTTATTATGTTGCAAAAGTCGATGCGTCAACAATTAGACTTGCAAACAATTCAAATGATGCTCTGACAAGATCCAATCTTCTTGATATCACATCATTTGCTGATGGTATTCAAAGATTTGAGAGTTTGAACAAAAAACAGATTCTCAGTCAAATTATTATTGATAATCCTGGAGAAGGATATGAGAACAAGAGAAGACTCGTACCATCTGCAGGAATCAACACTTATTCAGATTATATTGAGTATGAAGGTCATGGATTTAGTGATGGAGAGTTAATTAGATATTCTAATGATACTGTAAAGATTGGTGGATTGGATACCAATCAAGATTACTATGTAATCAAGATCAATGATAATCGATTCAGACTGGCTGCTGCAGGAATCGGAACCACCCTGTCAGATGTTAATTATAAGACAAAACAGTATGTTGGACTGACCTCCGTTGGTTCTGGTGATCACGTATTCAACTATCCTCCAATTACAGTCAACGTAAAAGGAAAGATCGGTATCAATACCGCATCTCCAGAAAACTACCACGCAATCGTTAATCCTATTGTACGGGGTAGTATCACCTCAATCAACGTAGAGCGGTCTGGCATCGGTTATGGCTCGTCTACAATCTTTAATTTCACTACACCACCAACAGTTAGAGTATCTTCTGGTTCTTCATCAGAATACAAAGCCATCGTTCAGAATGGCAAAGTCCAATCTGTAATCATTACAAATTCTGGAACCGAATATACCTCTACACCAGATCTCACGATCTTTGGTGATGGTGTTGGTGCAAAAGTTATTTCTCAGATTGGTAATGGTAGAGTTACCAATGTAACCGTCACAAATGGCGGTGTTGGATATACAACTTCTAAGGTTTCCGTATCGGAAGTTATTCCAGGCGCTGGCGTTAAGTTCCTCACGAAAGTTCAGAGTTGGAACATTGACAACGTACAAAGATATAAAGATATTTTCACCACCGATGATGGATTCTTGACAAGAGGTGATAATGATGATGGTATCAAGTTCACTTCACTTTATGTTCCCAGAGAGTTAAGAAAAACACTCAAACAGAAGAATAGTGATGGAACTCTTGACTATGCTCAGGATGACCTTGTAATTCTCAATAACTCCGAACAGGTATCAACAAAACACTCACCAATCATTGGTTGGGCATATGATGGCAACCCAATCTACGGCCCATATGGATATGACAGAAAAGATGGTGGAAGTGTTCGCGCAATGCGTTCTGGATATGTTCTCAAGACCTCCAGAGAAAATGGCCCACCACTGAGTCTTTTTGAACTTGGATTCTTCATTGAAGACTATGAGTTTATTGGAAACGGTGATCTTGATAGAAATAATGGTCGTTTCTGCATCACCCCAGATTACCCACAAGGTGTCTATGCATACTTTGCAACTATTGATCCTGATAGAAACGAAACGAGTGGAACTTTCAAGAACTTCCGTTCTCCTAGGTTCCCATATCTGATTGGTGATAAATTTGCTGCAAAACCAGATGAATGGAATTTTGTTGAGACAAACAATCAAGATATTAATATCAATGATTTAAGACTCAGGAGAAACACGTATCCATACAAACTGGACAGCAGAGGAGCTACATATGAAGGTGTTTATGACAGTAGAAAACTCATAAAACAAGAGACGGAAGTTAACTATGCTTCCCCTGGTAGTGTTGAAAGATATCAGATTGAAAACGCAGGTACTGGGTATCGTGTAAACGAAAGTTTGGTTATTGGAAATACTGATGGTGGTAATGGATTTGATGCTAAGATTTCTAGAGTTGGTGGTGTTGATGTTGTTTCTATCGCTTCTACCGTCGTCAGAATTGATAATGTTGTATTTGAATATAATAACCGCACTGGTGGTGTAATTGGATTCTCTAGCCAACCACACGGTCTGGCAGTTGGTGACAATATCACAGTTTCTGGTTTGTCCACAGATTCTCTCAAGAAACTGGATGGAAGACACAACATTGGATTTAATACTTCATTCCTGATTCTTAACTCCGGTATTGGATCGACATCTGTAACTGGTATTGTTACCAACATCTCTGTAAGTGGCAACCTCCAACCATCAAACGTCGCTCCTAATGATATTATTGGAATTTCAACAGAAAGAATGTTGGTTCTGAATGTTGATCAAATCAATAACAAACTCAGAGTTAAGAGAGAATTTGATGGTGTCCTTGGCACAGCACACACTGGAACTTCTCTGGTAACTGTTCTGAACAGAACTATCAATTTCAACATTGGAATTAACACCAATGTCATTACTGAGAGAAATGTACCATACTACTTTAACCCCTCTGAGAGCCTTGCCCTAGGGTCTACAACAGGTGTTGGAGTTGGTTCTACTGTATCATACTCATACAGAGTAGTTGGTGGTGGCACGACCTCCAAGTTCATTCCAACACAAAATATTTACTTGCCAGATCACGGATTCCTCAGTGGTCAGAAACTTCAATATTCTAATGGTGAAGGAACTTCAATTCAAGTTTATAACGGAATCTCCACTTTCACTCTTCCAAACAATTCAATTGTTTATGCAATCAACGGTGGAAAGGATCTTCTTGGTATTTCAACTAATCCATTAGGTATTGGATCCACTGGAGCCATCACTGGTATTGGATCTACGGCATATCAACTATTCTTTACTGGATATGGTGACGGTGAAGTTCATAGCTTTAAACCACAAAAGACTGAGGTCACTGGATTTGTAGAGAAGGTTGTAGGCACTATCGTTTGTAAGGAAGCTCATGGATTACTTCAAAATGATAGAATCAATGTTTCACTAACTCCTGGAATCACTACTTCATATTATGTGAAGTATAATGATACTACTAAGAGAACCATTGTAAATCCAAAGACATTTGGATCTTCTGGCATCAATACATCTTCCTATACCATTACCATTTCGAATCACGGTTACAATACTGGTGACAAACTTCTCTACACCTCAACAAATCCAGCTTTACCACTGGTAAACAACGAGATTTACTTTGTTGTAAGAGATGACAACGATAACTTTAGACTTGCCGAGACATACTACAAATCACAGAAAATTATTCCCGATGTTATTGGAATTACCTCTACTGGTTCCGATCATGAAGTTGGTCTGATCAATCCTAAGATTGACGTTGTTCGTGGTTACAATGTTGGATTTGCGGTATCAGATACATCTCTGGGACAAACAGTTTCTGGCAAGAGAAGAAAGGTATTTGACTTTAATCTGTATAGAGATACTAATTTTACTAAACCATACTACTCAAATCCAGAAGAGACTGGATTCCAAGTATCTGGCGTTGGCACTGTTGGTGTAACAACCACTGCGGTAGTTAATCTTTCACTCACAGAAAACAGCCCACAACAAATTTTCTATAAACTCAATCCAGTTAATCTGGACATTATTGCAGATACCAAGAAGACGCCAGTCATCGATACTGATGTAATCAATCATTCGACATTGAATGTATCTGATAGTGGATATAATGGATCGTTCGTTGTTTCGGGTATTGGTAGTACGACGTTCTCATTCAATATTCCAGTTAAACCAGAAAGAGATTCGTATACCATCAATGAAGCAACTACTCTGAAGTATTCTACTACTTCTACAAGAGTATCTGGTGAAATCGATGCCTTGAGGATTGTCTCTGGTGGAAAGGGATATAAGAGCCTTCCTGTTGTTACATCTATCGCATCCACTGAGGGTGTTGGTGGTATTATCAAACTTTCCAGTGAGAGTATCGGCAAACTTAGAAACTATACTATCAAAAATATTGGTTTTGACTACTCTCCAGACAAAACTATCGAACCATCAGTTCAGTTACCACAAATTATAAGACTGAACCGACTCTCCAGTATTTCAAATATCGGCATCACATCTGGTGGTAAAAATTATACTCAACCACCATCCATTGTGGTTATTGATAGAGTAACTGGAACTGTCAACACCGACATTGAAGCCTTCACTGAGATTCAAGGCACCTCCGTGTCAGAAGTCAATATCATAAGAAATACCAAAAACCTTTATGACACCGATCCAAGAGTGGTGTCAACTAATAATAGTAATGGTGTAAGAGTCACTGATCTTTCATACAATAGTTCAAATAGACTTGTTACTCTGACTCTTGATGGTACGTTCACCAATTCTAACTATCCATTCACTCTCGGTAGAAAAATCTACGTAGAGAACATTGGTATTGGTTCCACTGGTAGTGGATACAACTCATCTGATTACGAGTATGGATATTTCACGATTACTGGAGTTAACACTAACCCTGGTGGTGGAAATGCAACCGTATCATATAATCTTGATTCTTCAGTAACAAGTCCTGGCATCTTTAGTGGCCCATCTTCCTCAGGTAGAGTTATTCCTTTCGAAGATCTGCCTGTATTTGATGTTTCAGTTGTTCCAAACAACTTCAGTGAAGGAGAGACTGTAAGCACTGGTGACAAGAATGGAACTGTTGTTTCCTGGAATGAGAAGACTAAGTATCTTAAGATTCTTTCGAATGATTCATTTGCAGTTGGTGAATCTATTAATGGACTTTCCTCAAAGTCTATTGCAATCATTCAAGAAACAATCAAGTTTGATTCATATTTCAGCGTAAATCCAACATCTGAAGTCAAAAATGGATGGCAGAAAGAAACTGGTAAACTGAATGATGAACTGCAGAGACTGCAGGACAATGACTACTATCAGACTTTCTCATATTCACTGGAGAGTCCAATTCAATATACTAGATGGAGAGATCCAGTCAATAGTCTTAGTCACGTTGTCGGATTCAAGAACTTTGCTGACATCAGTTTGGTATCTATTGCTTCTACAGATGATAAGAACAGAGCTTCTGGAAGACCTGGAGTTGGTTCGGATGTTGTTGTAACTGTCGCAGACCTGATCAGTGAAAATGAGTCACTTCATAAGAAATATGATTTTGACCTCGTATCAGAAAACTCTCTTATTATCGGTGGTGAACTTGCTTCCGATGAAATTAATTTTGATGGAAGAATTCTTACAGATTACATTGAAGCCAAGACCAATAGAGCCCTGTCGATTGACAGTGTAAGTTCTCAGTTCAATGATGAACCAAGGTCTACAGCATATTCAGACATCGCAACGTTTGATATTAATGAAGTGAGTGGTGGTAAGTTCTATGTAATGGCATTTGATACTCGTTTCTCTGGTGAAAAAGAAATTATCCAAGTTAACCTTCTGCACGATGGTTCTGTTGGTTATGTAATGCCTTTCGGTAGAGTAGAAACTGCAATCGATCTTGGAACCTTCGACTTTGGTATCAATGGAACAAGTGGATCGTTGCGTTTCTTACCAGCTAAATCAAAAGTCAATAATTATGCACTGAGAATCTTACAACAAAGACTCTTTACCAATACAAACACAACCACTGGTATTGGTTCTACAGAAATTGGATCTGGTTACAAGATTATTTCTAGTGCTGCAGGTATTGGTTCTACCGATCCATCACCAGTACAAGTTGTTGGATTTGGAACAACAACCACTACAACTTCAAAACTGTTTGTTCTCACAAATGAACTCACAGGTGATCAAAGAAGTCAAGTAAATGAGTTGGTTGTTCATCAAGACGGCAGTGAAGTATATCTTCTTGATTATGCTCAAATGATCAATGAGAATACATCGATCACCAACTCACCAAGCGTTGGTCTTGGAACTTTTGGCGCTGACGTAAGATCTGGTATTGCGAGTGTCTACTTTACTCCAGTCGCTGGAGTTGGTGTCACGATGAGAATTCATCAAACATCTTTCGATTCTTCAGCCTCTGGAATTGGCAGTATCACCATTGGTGGTACGGAAATTCTTACAACGACTACCTCGATTGCTTCTACAACCACACCACAATCTACACGAATCAGTGGATTCTCATCTGGTTCTTATCAGGCAGCAGATTGTTTGGTAGAAATTAAGGATACTACTAATAATAGATCTGCTGTGACACAAGTCACAATGATTCACGATAACGCTAATGTTTACTTCAGTGAATTTGGATATTTTGATACATTTAACGGATCCGGTATTGGAACAATCGGTGTTGGTTATTCTGCCACTGGCCCTGATGTAGAATTGAGACTTACTCCACCATCCAACACTGACGTAACCGTTAAAGTTCTTCAATACAACTTTACCGAAACTGGATTCCCTGCCGGAGTTACCACGTTCACCAATTCATCTCTTAGATCTGAAGATAGCAGCTACACCGGTACAGAAAATGATGTTGCACTCTCATTTAATCTGAAACACGCAGGAGATTCAGTATTCCACAAGGTATTTGATTCTTCCGATCCAGCTGTTGTAGATGTAACTAATAATCTGTTCGTTGTCAACAATCACTTCTTCAATACTGGTGAAAGGTTGACATACACACCAACTGGTGCTGGTACAACAATGAGTATCGGTATCGGAACAACCTCTATTGTTGGTTTTGGCACAACAGATAAACTTCCATCAACCGTTTATGCGGTCAAGATTGCAGAGAACAAGTTCAAAGTCGCTGCAAGTGCAACTGAGGCTCTTCAAACTGTTCCTACTGTTCTTGATATCACTACAGTTGGTGTTGGAACCACTCACACATTCACCTCACAAAATCTGAACTCTAAGATGATTGTAACTCTGGACAATAACATCCAGAGTCCACTGATTCAGTCTCCAATCAACACAGGTCTTACAACCAGCATCGACACTGGTACAGACTTCATTGTAATGGCAGGTATCTCTTCGTTCTTCTCTGGTGATATTATCAGAATTGACGATGAGTATATGAAGATCGATACAATTGGTATTGGTGATACAAATAGAGTTCTTGTCAAGAGAGCTCAATTGAATTCAGATCTGGTTGCACATACTTCTGGTTCGACAATTATCAAGTATGTTGGAAATTATCAGATTGTAAAAGACACGATTAACTTTGTTGATGCTCCTAAAGGTTCTAAAGGCCCTGCAGGACTTACCACCACATCAACATTTGCTGCAAGAGCATTCATAAGAACAGGTATTCCAAATGGATCTACTGACACATATTCAAACAACTATGTGTTTGATACTGTAGAGGATCAATTCACTGGAGTTACAACCGCATTTGTTCTCAAATCTCAAGGTCAAGATGTAACTGGTTTTTCAACCAATACTGGTGTTATCCTCCTGAACGAAATCTTCCAGAATCCAATTGCTCCAGACGATTATATTATTACTGAAACTGCGGGCATCACTTCTGTTCGGTTTACTGGTGCTGGAGCATCCGTAAGTTATGATGTAAACGTTTCCTCTATTCCTAGAGGTGGAGTTATCGTTTCTGTTGCCGAAACTACATCCTTCGGTTATCAACCTCTCGTAGCTGCAGGTGGTACTGCAATCGTTTCCGCTGCAGGAACCATCGAATCCGTATCCATTGGAAATAGTGGTTCTGGATATAGAGTTGGTGTTCAAACCAACATTCTGGTTAAGGCAATCGGTTCTTCTGGAATCGTAACTATTGGTCGCGCAAACGTTACTGCAGGTCTTGTAACTTCAGTAACAATTACCAATGGTGGTTCTGGATTCAGTTCTGCTACACCACCAACTCTTGAGTTTGAATCACCTCTCAACTATGAGAATATGAGACTGGTTGGCAGTAACTCTGGTATCGGTGCATCAGTTTCGGTACGTGTTGGTGCTGCGACTAGTGTTATCAGTTTCAACATCACCAACTATGGATATAACTATCGAATCGGTGATGTATTAGAACTCGCTACAGATAATCAGGCTGGTATTCCAACTGATGCATCCGCTGGTGTCGCATTCACTTCATTCAGACTGACTGTAACCGAAACTTTCAATGACAGTTTTGCTGGTTGGACATTCGGTGAATTGGAAAAACTGAACACCTTTGAAAATCTGTTTGATGGTGATAGAAAGACATTCAATCTCACCAAAACAATCGGAGCGTCTGCAACTCCAATTACAATTAGATCCGCTAAAGGTTCCCCGATAAAATCTGAAGATAACCTCATAATCTTCTTGAATGATATTCTCCAAATTCCATCAGAGAGTTATGTTCTAAATGGTGGTTCTCAAGTTACTTTCTCTGAGGCTCCCAGACTGGGTGATAAACTGAGAGTCTACTACTATCGTGGATCGGATAATGATGTTGTTGAGGTAGATGTCCTTGAGACAGTAAAACCTGGTGATGAACTTACAATCAACAGATATCCAGATATCGGATTGATCGATGGTTATCAACAAAACGCAAGAACAGTAACTGGCATCACAACTGCTGATACTGTTACAACAAATACCTACATCGATGTCGGTATTACAACTGACAGAACAGTACTGAGACCAGTAACTTGGAAGAAACAGGTTGCAGACCTTATCATTGGAAACATCGAAGTTCCTAAAGATAGAACTGAACTTGAAACTGGAATCAGACCAGTAGCTTTCATTATTAATAACGTTGGTTCTGCTTCAACCGAAGTGTTTGTTGACAATGCTGTTCCAGTCTTTAATCAAATTGATGATCTTGATGAGGCAAAACAGAGTGTTCTGATTTTGGATAGAACTGAAAGGACTGGAGCTGCCGCAACCGCAGTAGTTTCCGCTGGAGGATCTATCACAAGTATCGTCATCTCTGATGGTGGTTCAGGTTTCACTACCGCACCTAAAGTCTCAATCGGTGTTACTGCAGGTATTGGAACTGTTTACTCTGGTATTGGAATCACGATGAACACCAATGCAACGGGTGTCGCGGTTATCTCTGGTCTCGGAACAGTTTCCTCTGTATCAATCACAAGTGCTGGCGCTGGATATACCAACACCAATCCACCAGTTGTAATGATTGAACCAGAAGCTCAGACAAGTGATACCTTGACAAATATTAAGTATGAGGGTGACTTTGGTATTATCACTGGCATTGGAACTACTTCTGTTGTTGGAATTGCAACCACTGGTCTGACATTCGATCTCTTCATTCCTCTGGACTCACCACTGAGATCCTCTGACATTATGTCATCACCAATTACGTCAAGTGGAATTAAAACCGATTACTACTTTGTCGTATCTGATACATATACAGGAAATGGACTCACCGCATATGGTGATGCTTCTGGAACAACCACGGTTGGTATCGGAACCTCGTTCATTGACAACATCTACAGAGTAATGGCTGTAGAAAATGTGACCGGTGATGCTGTTGGAGTGGGAACAACTACTCTGACTAGAGTTACAGTAAGTGTGAATTCAATTCAAGGTGTTGGCACTGGAAGTAGTATTTTCTTCGGAAAATATTCTTGGGGTCGATTGTATGACTTCGTTAAGTCTGACACAAGTCAGTTTACTGTAATTAACACCGATGGTATCACCGGCATTCAGACTGGACCGGTGATTGTAAGATCTAGAGACCTTAAAGAGGCCTACATTTAATCATAAATAAAACAAAAAGTCTTTCAAAATGTCAGCTATTATAACTGATCAACTTCGTATATTGAATTCTGAGAATTTTGTAGCAGGAATTGCGTCAACAACTAACAGTTATTATGTTTGGGTTGGACTTCCAAACGCAACTGAGTATGACACAAACTGGGACACTACTCCCCCTGCTCCAAAAGACTCGTTTAATGAAGAGAACGACTATTGGGATACAATGATTGCGTTGAAGAAAATCAACGCAGCTGATATCGTTCGGGTTGTTAGGAAAATCACCTGGACATCTGGTACAACGTATGAGATGTATCGCCACGATTATTCAAGATCAAACTTGTCACCACAGACAAGTTCGACAAACTTGTATGATACAAACTTCTATGTAATGAACTCTGACTACAGAGTTTATGTTTGTCTCCAGAATGGAACTGATCCAGAAAACCCAGATGGAAGACCATCACTTGACGAACCTCTGTTTACCGATCTTGAGCCAAGATCTGCTGGTAGTTCTGGTGATGGTTACATCTGGAAGTATTTGTTCACTATTAAACCAAGTGATTTGGTAAAGTTTGATTCTACAAGTTTCATTCCTCTTCCCCAAAATTGGTCAACAAATAATGATGTGGCTGCGGTAAGAAATAATGCTGCTACCAGTGGTCAGTTAAAAATTGTTACCATTACCAATAGAGGTGTTGGTTATGGTACTGCTACCACTTATAACAACGTTCCCATTAAAGGTGATGGTGAGGGTGCAAGATGTTCCGTAGTTGTCAACGCTGCTGGTAAAATTGACTCTGTAGAAGTTACCAACGGTGGTTCTGAGTATACTTTTGGTACTGTAGATCTGAATTCAGTTGGACTAACAAACCCAAGTGGTTCTACAGATGCATCTTTCAACGTTATTATTCCCCCACAAAACGGTCACGGCGCTGACATTTATAGAGAACTTGGATCATATAGAACTCTAATTTATTCCAGACTTGAGAACGATTCCACTAATCCAGATTTTGTTACTGGTAACCAATTCTCAAGGATTGGAATTGTAAGAGATCCATTCTCGTTTGGATCTAGTGACAAACTAACTCTGTCTAAGGCTAGTGCAACTTATGCACTTAAGTTGACTGGTGCTGGTTCTACAACTGCAACTTTTGCAGCTGACGCAACGATTACCCAAACTATTGGTATTGGATCTACTGCTGTTGGTAGAGTTATCAGTTGGGATTCAACAACTGGTGTTCTGAAGTATTGGCAGGACAAGACTCTTGCTGGTTTCAATACCGATGGAACCGCAAATACTTCTCCTACTTATGGTTATAAACTGTTCAGATTTACTGCAGACCCCACAACTGGTGCAGGAACCACTGTTTTTGGTGGTTCGACTAATTTGAATATTGATACAAACTTCGGAACATCATCAGTTCCGGGTGTATCAACCTCAATAAATAATAGGACATATAATCTCGGAATGAGTTTTGTTAAGGGTGCTGCTAACCCCGAGGTTGAAAAATACAGTGGTGACATCATCTACGTGGACAACAGGGCATCTGTCACACGTAGCACACAGCAAAAGGAAGACATCAAAATCGTATTGGAATTCTAAAAAACTATGCCACAGGAAACTAACCTCAACGTCAATCCTTACTTTGACGATTTTGATAAAGATAAGAACTATTATCGTGTTCTGTTCAAACCTGGTATCCCTGTACAAGCCAGAGAACTGAGTACCCTTCAATCGATTCTTCAGAATCAGATTGAACAATTTGGTACTCACTTTTTCAAAGAGGGATCGAAGGTTATTCCTGGTAACCTGACATATGATAATAACTTCCAATGCATAGAACTAGAACCCACTTTTCTTGGTGTTCCAGTTTCTTTATATCTTGACAAACTTTTAGGTATTAGACTGACTGGGGCAAGATCTGGTGTTACTGCTACAGTTAAGAAGATTTTAACAGAAGACGACTCTGAAAGAGGAAATATTACTCTTTATATTAAATATGAAAAGTCTGGATTAGATGATTTTTCTCAGGAAAAGTTTTTTGATGGGGAAAATCTTTTAACGGATAGAGATATTGCATATGGACTGAGTGTAATTGCGACCAATGAACCAGTAGCTTCAACTATTGCTTTTGGTGCAGCATCAACAGGATCTGCAATGTCTGTTGGTGATGGTGTATATTTCTTGAGAGGTTGTTTTGTACAAGTTCAGAGTGAAACTCTGATTTTAGATCAATATTCCAACACTCCATCTTACAGAATTGGTTTCAACGTATCGGAGGACTTTGTAACTGCTGATGAAGATGATTCCTTAAATGATAACGCTTCTGGATTTACTAATTTCTCAGCTCCTGGTGCTGATAGACTTAGAATCTCGGTAAATCTTGCCAAAAAAGCCCTCGATGATAGAAACGACCAAAACTTTGTAGAAGTTGCTCGTGTAGAGGGTGGTATTCTTCAGACATTCGTCAAAGATACTCAATATAATTTAATCAGAGATACTCTTGCAGCCAGAACTTATGATGAGTCTGGAGACTATTATGTAAAACCATTTGAATTGTTTGCCAAAGAGTCTCTGAATGATCAGATTGGAAATAAGGGCATTTATACATCGGAGCAGAAGACCCAACAAGGTGGAACACCTTCCGATGATTTGATGTTGATCCAGGTATCTCCTGGTAAAGCGTATGTAAAAGGTTATGATGTAGAAAAGATTGCTTCCAGTTTTATTGATGTACAAAAACCCAGAACAACAGCAGAAGTTGAGCAAGAATCTGTAAGTTACTCCACAGGTTCACCACTGTTTGTTAATAATGTTTTTGGTTCCCCAAGTCTTGGAATTGGCACCACAGCAACAGTATCTCTTCTGAATACAAGAAGAGCTGGTCTTACTACTGTTGGTGTTGCTCCTGGCGGAGAAGAGATTGGTGTTGCTAGACTGTATGATTTTAAGGCTCAGGCTGCTAGTTATGTTAATGAGTCATCACAATATGAGACAAGACTATTTGATATCAAAACATATACAAAACTCACAGTAGGGACTGCTATTACATCTGTAACAGCCTCTGATGTTATTCAGGGTTCTAGAAGTGGTGCTAGTGGTTTTGTGGTAACTGGAGGATCAAACCTCACAGAACTTACACTTATTGATTCTGTTGGAAAGTTTCTCAAGGATGAGTCAATTACGATCAATGGAATTTCTGATGGCAGAGTTATCACGAAGGCAGTTCATTATGGACTGAATGACGTTAAATCTCTTCGTAGTTTCGTTGGCGTTTCTACTTTCGAAGCAGATATTGTTTTAAACAATGGAACTAGACTTTCTAACTTAATTTCTGGTGAGTTACAATTAGTAAGTACAAGCGGAAACACTGGAATCATCACAGCGGCTGGTTCAAACTTTGCTGGTATTGTAACAAGTGGTAGTGTCATTAGTTATAGTAGAGCTGGACAATCAATTCCAACTTTCAATAGAATTACAGGAGTTGCTACAGATGGAACTTTTGTAACTGTAAGTGGAATTACAACCGTTCCTAATGTTTGTGAAGGTGGTGTTCCTGCAGGATCCACTTCTGTTAATGATTTGATTGTTCGTAATACTAGTTTTAATGTTGGTGAGAATAATTTTGTAACTCCCACCAATCATAAAAACCTTGAAACTCTTGACGTAACCAACACTACAGTTCAATTCAGAAAACAATATTCGGACAATAATGTAATTAATAACTCGTTCACTTCACCAAATGCTGGTTCGAATCTATTCTTCCAACCATTTGATGAAGAGAGATACTTTATCTCATATGATGACGGCACTGTAGAACCACTGACTTCGAGTCAGATGACTTTGGCTGCTGATAAGAAAACTGTAACTTTTGTCGGTCTCAGTAAGACTAGTGGTAAAGCAAATCTGTTTGCCACCGTTCTCAAGGGTACTGTAAGAAACAAACTCAAAAAACTTAATAACGCTAATGTTATTATCATTGATAGATCCAAACTTACCTCATCTGGTATCGGAACCAATACACTAAATGATGGACTGACATACAGTAGAGTTTATGGAACCAGAGTTCAAGATAGAAAAATTTCACTGAACGTTCCTGATGCCGCACAACTGATGGCGGTTTATGAGTCAAATGATTCCAGTGATCCAGATCTGCCCTCCATCACACTTGGTGGTTACTCCGGACCTAGTGGAAATAACACTGATCTAATTGTAGGCGAAACAGTAACTGGTCTAGAAAGTAATGCTGTTGCTGTGGTTGTTGAAAAACCAAATACTGTCACTGTTGGTGTTGTTCCCCTCAACCAAAAACAGTTCATTTTGGGTGAGACCGTTAAGGGTACAAATTCTGGTGTTACTGCAATTCTGGCCGCAACAACTAGAGGTGATAGAGATGTCACTAATCAATATTCTTTGGGTGTGAATGATAAACCAACATATTATGATTTCTCATACATTGAAAGAGGCAGAACCTTCCCAGAACCATCAAATAGATTGAAGGTAGTATTTAAGAACTTCTTTGTGACCTCAGATGACAATGGAGACTTCTTTAGTGCATCAAGTTATTCAAGTGATGCCAGAAAACTGGTGCCTATCAATCAATCATATAAGGCTCTGACAAGTGATCTGATCGATATCAGACCAAGGGTTAGTACATATGATACTACATCGACATTATCACCATTTGATTTCAGATCAAGAGTATTCTCTTCTTCTGGTAGCAGCATTCCAGATCCTTTGGTTCCAGATGAATCACTGATCGTAAGTTACACATATTACTTACCAAGAAAAGACAGACTGTTTTTGGACAGAGATGGTAAATTTACCTATCTGCAAGGCGTTCCTTCAGATAACCCAGTAGAACCTCCATCAATTGGAGACGCTTTAGAGATTGCTAAGATCAATCTTAGAGCTTATGTCTATAGTATGAGTGATATCACTATCTCCAAGACGAAACATAAACGTTTCACTATGGCAGATATTGGAAGACTTGAGGATAGAATTAAAAATGTAGAATATTATACCAGACTTTCACTTCTTGAATCGGATACTGCCAACTTGCAGATTACTGATGCAAATGGTCTGAATAGATTCAAGTCTGGATTCTTTGTTGACAACTTTAAGTCTCACGATTCTCACCAGATTGGACACTTAGACTTCTCTGCAAGTATTGATACAAAGAATGGTTATTTAAGACCATCTCATTACACTACGGCTATTGATCTGGTCATTGGTTCTCAATCGGTTATTGGAATTGGAACCACCGCAAATCCAACTCTTGACTTAAATTATGTTAGTGACATTGATGGTCAAAATGTCAAGAAAACCGGACGATTGGTAACTCTGAATTACACAGAAGTTCCAATGATCACTCAGGTCTATGCATCTAGAGTTGAGAATGTCAACCCATTCCTGATCGTCTATTATGCGGGTGACTTGAAGTTGAATCCAGATTCTGATATCTGGATGGACACTAAGAGACTTGATGCCAATATTATTAGAAGAACAAGTGAATATGATAGTGCTGTCGCTATTCTTGGTATCGATACTCAAAGTGGTTTGAGTGAAGTTGACTGGGGTGTTTGGGAAACCAACTGGAGTTCTGAGAGAGTTACCTTTAGAACAGAAGTCAGCACAGAGTTCTTGGGTCAGATGAGACCTCAAGATCTTCCACAAGACATTAGTAATCTACAAATTCAGAGAATTGCTGACTTTAATGCTACTGTTGCAAGAAATGGTAGATGGGCTGGTACGGGTGAAGCTGTAATTGATGACGTAACTGTTACACGTAGACAAGAATTCCAAGATACTGAAATTACTACACAACAATCCAGAGAAGGAATTCAGTTTAAAGTAACTCCAACAGAAGATCAAGAGTCTTTGGGAGATAGACTTGTCAGTAGGGATATTATTCCCTATATGAGATCGAGAAATATCGAACTCATTTCTACAAGAATGAAACCCAGAACTAGATTCTATGCATTCTTCGATGGTGTCGATGTTACAAATTACGTAACTCCAAAACTTCTCGAAGTTGCGATGGATTCTGGTTTGTTCCAGACTGGAGAAACTGTATTTGGATATACTCCACAGGAACTTTCCGATGGATCTCCAGCATCTTTTGCCTTTAGACTTGCTTCGCCAAATCATAAAGATGGCCCATATAACGCACCAACTAGTGTTTATGGCGTAAATCCTTACGTTAATGCTGCTGGAATTTCTACAGTATATTCAACTTCATCAACTCTGTTAAACGTAGACACATTTAGTCTCGCAACACAGGTTCAAGGTGGATTCTTTGGTTATGTTCAAAATGGAATGAAACTTCAGGGACAGACCAGTGGTGCACAGGCTACTATTTCAAATCTAAGACTTATCACAGACTCTCTTGGTAACCTTAGAGGTTCTTTCAACATTCCAAATCCAAATGTTTCGGCTAACCCAAGATGGGAGACTGGAACCAAGACACTGAGACTGACTACAAGTTCAACCAACTCTTTGGTTGGAGGAACTGTAACTGGTTCTGCAGAATCCAACTTCTATGCTCAAGGTGAATTACAGACTGTCCAAGAGAATGTTTTGAGCATCAAAGTTCCACAGATTGAAAGATTGACCGTACAGGATCAAAGAATTATTCAAAATAGAATTACTGCGGCGGTTGGTGAAGAAGAAGTAACTGCAACTGGTGTTCAGTATTATGACCCTCTGGCACAAACATTTAGAGTTGATGAAACCACCGGTGCGTTTATTACATCCGTAGATGTTTATCTGAGAGATAAAGACGAAGAGCTTCCTCTGACAATGCAGGTTAGAACTGTAGAAACAGGTCTTCCTACATCTAAGATTCTTCCTTTCAGTATTGTTGTCAAGGAACCTTCAGAGGTTAATGTATCTGAAGATGCTTCAATTCCAACTAGATTTACATTCGATTCTCCAGTTTATCTGAGTGGTGAACAAGAGTATGCTATCGTACTTGTAACTCCATCCGAGAACTACAATGCTTGGATTTCAAGAATGGGTGAGATTGACATCTCAACTGCAAATCTGCCAGATGAACAACAGGTTCTCATCAGCCAACAACCATATCTTGGTTCACTGTTCAAATCACAGAACGGTACAACTTGGGATCCAAGCCAATATGAAGACCTGAAGTTTACCCTCTATAAGGCTCAGTTTGATACCACTCCTGGTGCCGCTAGATTCTTCAACCCAGATCTTGGTGAAGGTAATAATCAAATTATTAAACTTCCCCCCAACCCAATTGAAATTCTGTCAAGAAGAGCTGTAGTTGGTCTTGGAACAACTTTTGCTACTCCAGCAGGACTTGTTCCAGGTGTAACCATTACACAAGATGGTAATCTCTACGCTTCTGCAACTTTGATCAACACTGCTGGTATCGCAAGTGTTGGTTCTGATACATTTAGTATCATTAATGCTGGTGTTGGATATACTCCATCAAGTGGAAGTCTTGTTTATTCTAATGTTCCACTCCCAACACTTACTGGATCTGGATCTGGAATGGTCGGTAATGTAACTGTTAACAACGGACAAATCTCTGCAGTATCTGTTACCAATGGTGGTAAGAACTTTGCTGCTGGTGATACCGTTGGAGTCGGAACACTTGGACTTGGAAATGGAAGTGGTGCTGTCTTGGCCGTTGGTATTATTACATCAACCAACACGTTGATTCTGGATAACATTCAAGGATCATTCGTAACTGGTGTTGGAACCATTACCTATAATAATGGATCAACAATTGCAGTTGTTGGAAATGGTTGCACAATCAACACTTTCGATGTTGATTCTACAAATGACGGATTACACTTCAAGGTAAATCATCGTGCTCACGGAATGCACGCTTTCAACAACTTTGTAACTATCTCTGGTGTTGAATCTGATGTACCCATAACAACACTAACTGCAGACTATACAAATGATTCTACCGCAGACATTTCTGTTGTGGCCTCATCAAACTTCGACACATTTGAAGGTGTTGGAGTTGGAACTACCAACTACGGATATCTGAAAATTGGTAATGAGATTATTTCCTATACAGGAACTGGATCCGGAACAATCACTGGTATTACTACTAGAGGTGTTGACAATACCAACTCATTTACATATCCATCAGGCACAGAAGTTAGAAAGTATGAATTCGGTGGTGTTTCTCTTAGAAGAATTAACCGAAATCATAATATGAATAATCCCGCAGTCACAGTTCCAAATGCAAAGGATCTCGATTATTATCACATCAAAGTCGATATGAATAGTAATGGAACGGATAGAAGTGGCGGAACTTTATCGGATAGATTCTTCACATCGACCAAACGCAGTGGTGGATTGAATGTTAAGGCTACACAAAACATTCAATTTGAAACTCTGACTCCAAACATCCAAACGATGACACCTCCAGGAACTTCTGTTGCTGCAAGAGTCAGAACAATTACTGCAACCAGTATTGGTGGCCAAGAAGAGTCATTCGTTGATCGTGGATTCGAATCAATTGACATCGCTGGTCAGAATCATCTGACCAATCCAAGAATGATTGCCTCTAAGATTAATGAAAGAGAAAAACTTTCAACTCTACCTGGCAATAAGTCAATGACATTTGAAGTTACTATGTCAAGTACTAATCGTGACGTATCTCCCGTTATTGATTTGGATCGCGTAAGTGTAATTACTACCACCAATAGAATCAATAACCCAGTGAGTAACTTTGCAACGGATGATAGAGTAGACATCACAGGTCAGGATCCTTGTTCCGCAACCTATGTTTCTAAGGTCATTGTTCTTGAAAATCCAGCAACTCAAATCTTACTTGAGTTTGCTGCTTATAGAAGACCAAGTTCTGATATCAGAGCTTTCTATAAGATTATTTCTGAGGGTTCAACCGAAGATAGTATTAATCAAAACTTTGAATTGTTCCCAGGATATTCAAACATTGACCAAAATGGTAAAGTGATTAACGTTTCAAATAGCAATGGTCAACCTGACAACCTTGTTACTCCTAGTATCGGAACAGAGTTTAAAGATTATAGATTTAATTCCAGAACTCTGCCACCATTTACTAAGTTCCAAATTAAAATTGATATGGTTGGAACAGATCAGTCTCAACCTCCTATTATCAAAGAACTCAGAGGCATTGCACTTGCATAATGGATAATTTAATTCCAGTTGAAGGAATGTCGGGTCTCTATCGAGACCCTTATTCCTCCGCTATTATCAATAAGAATAAACATGAATATGAGTCTTATATATCCAGAAAAAAGACTATGGAAGAAAAAAGTGAAGAATTTGACAAAATGAAAGAAGAACTGGACAATGTAAAAAGTGATATTGGTGACATCAAAGATATGTTATCCACCATAGTGCAGAAACTAAATAGTTAATAAAGGGTAGATGAATGGCT
>Ga0099849_1000311_pt1 | contig 22370 bp, 27 predicted proteins | sample CB_VirMetaG_4_FD_78177 | JGI IMG/M metagenome (GOLD analysis project Ga0099849, IMG submission 78177) | Freshwater to marine saline gradient viral communities from Chesapeake Bay - CB_1508_1M Viral MetaG | ecosystem: Environmental > Aquatic > Marine > Coastal | place: USA: Chesapeake Bay... | reverse complement strand
TACCAACACTTTCATTCTGAAACAAAGATTGCATTGCATGCAAGTTTTGTGGATTTATTCCACCTTTGTCTGGTTCAGCACCCATTGTAATTAAAAGTATTACGTTTTCTATCGTTCTACTTACAGCTTGATCAACTTTCTTTAATTCTATTTTCCAATTTATATCGTCCAATACAGGAAAACCAAAAGGTATAGCAAAGGGTTCGTAATCTTGCTTTTTATAAAAAGATGCTAATAATTTAGTAGGATCTAAATCTATACTTATGCCTTCCTGAGTCCAAGCCCCTTGCCTTATTTTCTTTTTTACATCTTCTGGCAAAGTTTCAAAAATTTCCTTATCTTCTTCTGTTTTCGGATTTTGTAATCTTTCTAACTCATATTCGGATAATATTTTTTTATAAGAATTAGTTTTAAAAGAAGTACTTCTTGTTGCAATTATGTCATATGGATTTAATAATACATATTTAATGGGTATATGTCCTTTATCTAGGTATGTACCAGAACCATAAACTTTATTTAGTTTAATTACATCATCTGTTGTAAATTTTCCATCTAATCTGTATAAAAATACATTTCCACTTCTATAATATTCCCTGAAATATTGATCTTTAATAGACCATAAATTAATTTTTGCAAACCATTTTTCTATAAATGATCTAGATGCTTCATTTCCTCCATCTACATATATTGGTGAATTTGCCAACTCAGCCATTATGTCAATTGCATTTCTAAATATAGGTACATTTGCATAAGCTTTTTGACAAAGCTCTATAGACTCTCTTACATCTACACCGTCCGCAGACACCGTGTAAGGAAGCATTCCATTTATAATATTTTGGTATTTTAAAAGTTTCGCCTTAGAGGTTATTCTGTTTCTTCTTGATCCATTTTGTTTGTAAGTAACCTCTCTAGATGCGTGAGAAATATAATAACTTTCTCCAGCGGATTGCGGGGCTGTTATTTCATTTAAATTGGATTTTTTATTATCAGAAGCTCCGTTAGCTTCAAATTTTTTCCAATAGTCAGCTTTTTTATTATATTTTCTTTTTTTCATGCGTACAGTACTATTGTACACATAACAAAGTTAACTTTCAACTTTTAAAAGTTAACTTTCAAAAGTAAAATTCCATTTGTCTATATCGTAAGCATATAGTTTTTCTACAGACTTTTTTGTTTTTGTATCGTAGTAACTGGAATAATTTTTATGGTTAGTCTTTCTTAGGTGTAAAGACAGCTCGGAAACTGGTTTTTGCACTTTTCTCGATAGTATATTAACATCTTGCTGCAAGTTGGAGTATTTACCTACAAAATCTATTTCTTCGTTCAATAGAAATGCTTGAGGTCTTAAGTAGAAATCTTTCATAAGTGGATTCGCATTAATTTCAAATTTAGACCCAGAGAAACATTTTTCTACATCGCTACATAACAATTGAACAAAACCTTTAAATGAACTAGGAATTTTTATTCTTAATCTTTTTTCTTGACCTGGAATAGATAGAAAAGAATACGCACTCAACAATCTATCCCAAGGGTTTCTTACGAACGCTGCTGTGTATGAAAAATGAGTTTCTTTAGCTTCAACCGTAGAGACTGGTCTATATTCGCATTTGCCTGGAGCTAGACCCAGGTGCGTTAATATTGTTGCGGATGCACATCTTGGAACAGGAAAGAATAATAATTTATTTCGTTTAATCATTTTTTAATATTAAAAGTTATAGTTAAATAATTCTATTATTTTTTCTTCTTTTTTGAAAACAATATCCTTCATTTGTTTTTTGTAAAAATCTTTATATGTATAATCTTCTCTTTTGTTTTTATTTGAATGTTCTATTTTTGGAACAGGATTAATGTTTACATGCGAGCAAAATTTAATAAAATCTTTTTGTAAACTTTCAGTTTTAGCGCAAAAATCAGGCATGTATTTTCCATTATTATCTATAAGATAATCAAATTGAGAGCCGTGTACATTGGTTAAAACTTGCAAAATTTTTTCATCTTTCTTGTGAGTGTCAAATAAAACTTTAGCTTGATGGCCCTGACTTTTTTCATTTGAATCCCACTTGGATAAATCTTCGGTTTCATATTTATTTTTCCATTTAAATAAATAATAAAAATGACTAAAAAATCTATCCCATGGATTTCTTACAATAGAAAAGAAAAAATATTCTTTATAATCTATTTCTTCTTTATTGCAGTATTTTAATATTTCACGACATTTAGCATGTTGATAAATATCAGCATTAGGGTTTGGGCTCCCAACTAAATCTATAACCTTAAGAGGTTGAAGTGTTTCCCTTAAAGATCTAGTCCCAGTTTTCGGAATGTCAATTGTGATAAATTTTTTTGAATGAGATATTAACATTTTGATTCTATTTCTTTATATATATTATGTATATTACTAGATAATTTTTTTGCTAACAAAATATTTTCTAAACTTAGTTTTTTAAATGATTGACTTAAATCAGTAAAATCAACTTCTTGGAATGAATTGATTTCTGAAATTTTATCTTTTAATATGCCAAAAAAATCTTCATCTTGATATTCACTTCTCTTGTATTCCAATTGAAGTAAGTCTTGAACTTTGAATCCATCCTCCCTTAATTGCTCAATAGTGTTGGACTTTGTTGTAAATATATACGGAACTCCACATAATATAGATTTCATTTCTTGGATAGAATATTGATTTATTTTGTCCACGCAATCAGAATGAATAATTAAGACTTTGGAATTAAAATATTTTTCTAAATTTATTTCTTGAATCTTTTTACTTTCCTTGATAGATTCTCGAGGCATAACAAGATTATATTTTTCAGAATTTTTTTTTATTAATTGCTGATCTCCATAAATAGATAAATCTATATTGTTAATATTGTTTGATTTAAAATTTGAATAAAGTCCGCTTATAAATGATAAATCTGAAAAACTTTGCTCATCAAAAATATATTCTAATGTTATTTTTTTATTGAAATTTTTTTCTAGATAAATTTCTATAAAATCTTGAATATTTAAATCAAGATTCATATCCTCATAAATGCCCCATGCTGAATTATAATACCATATCTTATTGTTATCTGAAAATTTTTTATTTGAACAAATCGCAAACACTGGAAGGCCCAACTCTATACTTAATTTATTTATATAATCATTTAAATTCGCCCTGGATACTTTTCGAGAAAATTGAGCCGAAGAAAGGTTAAGTAAGAAAAATTTTTCAAATTCGAATATGCGAACATTTAGATTTAATGATTTTTCGCCCAATAGATAACTAGGCGGATTTAATTTATTTATGAATTTTTCAAGATACATGATCTAAATATAACCTTCTATCGAACTTCACTCTTTCTGAAAATTTTATCTGTATATGCTCAGGTAAATCTTCAAAATTTGTCATATATTTCTTGGAGCTAGAATTCTTGGTGAAATTAATACTCCATTCTGGGGGTAAATCTTCAAAATTGTAATTGTAACAAATTGAAAAAATCTTAGATAGTAATTTATTTGTCTTAGAAATATCTACGACAAAAAATTGCATAAGTTTGGCTTTTGTTTTATCATAATGATAATCTTCTATTTCTGTTGAATTTCCAATTCCGCATATATTTCTAATTACCCAGCTATCTTCTACATAACCACTTTCTAAATATTCTTCAAAATTATTTCCAGTAATTAAACCGTGAGTCCATTCATGTTTTGACATGTCGTCCACTATATAATTATAAAAAGATCTTGCTCTTGCATAAGGCTCTCTTAGGATGATGGACTTTTTAAAATCAAAATTAAATTGATCGAATAAATCAAGAAAATGTTGATCATCTATAAATCCATCAGGTTCAATTATTATTCCCCAAACAAAACACTTGCTTATAATTTGCATATCTAATTTTTTAAATTCAACTTTATGGTATACTTTTGCAGGGTCTTTGGTTCTATATCTTCTTGATATTAAATTTTCTGGATCGCCTAATAAAATTCTAGCCACACTTTTCCCGTCATTAAAGACTTCAATATTTTTAATAGTTTCATGTTTGAACATTAACCAATTCGTCTTCTCCCTCCTAAACAGTCTTAAAAATAAAATCATAACACTAATAAAGTATGTCCCTGCATTTTTGGGGACATGATAGAAAACAGGGATTTTTTCTTGCTTAAAATGTTGATTTAAGGTTTCCATTTTTTTTAATAAAATGATGAATATTTAAATTTTTCAAAATCTTCCATATATATGTTATATACTTTTTTCCTCATTTCCGATGTATATAAATTATCATATGTTGAAAATAGTTCTTCTTTGAATAAAAGTCTTTTATAAATTTTATTGAGTTTGCAAATTTTAAACCAATCCATTTTTATATTTTCATATTTCCCGATAAAGTCGATACGATCATCAATAAATTTGCTTTGTTGGAAAAAATGAGTTTGCCTCAGGATTGCTGCATCAATACCACCATTTAAAATAAAATCCTCAAAACTTTTATATTTTGATATAAACTTTCCTTGATCAAATAAGTCGCTCTTATTCCCTTTCCCACCTTTCAATAAATAATTAAATGCACTAGCGCACCTATCATATGGATTTCTAACAAATGCAAATGACCATAAATTTTTAAATAATCCAGGGGGCAAGGAACCACAAGATAAATGAGAGTCTCCAGTTAATGTTCCTATGCTTTTTTTAATTAAATTTCCGCCCGTTTTGGGTACATGAATAAAAGCAATCATATAGTCATTGCAGACATTTGCTGGGTATTTATTTTTTAAGTAGTTTATGTAATCTGCATCTTTTTTCTTCATTTTATAAATAAGGGCATAAAGCTATTATTAATAGGTTTTTGTTTTAAATCTACAAAATCAAAATATATTTTAGTCATCCAATTGCCCAATACGATAGCCGAATAGCTATCTTTTCGAGCTTTGTTTGGGCCAGTAGTTCTTTTTAATGTATCTGGTAAATCAAAGGTTTGATTGCCTTGTGGGGTGCTTTTTATTTGTATTAATGCGCACTGGCTTTTTGTTGCATTTATCATGTCATGCTGATGTTCTACGAAATCAATCATTTTAGCTCCATCATTTTGTTTTTCTTCTATTTCTGCAACATTATTAAATCTTAAATTTTTTATGGGGATTTTTTGTTTAATTTGCTTGTGATATGAGTCATCAACAGCTCTTGCCGCAAACCAAATTTTCTTATGGTCAAAGCTAGACTGGAGGAGTTCGTTTGCAGTTCTTATCCATTGGGAAGTTGGTTTTCTTAAAATACAATATCTATAAGATTTTGGATCGTATTCTTTTTTTGCATTCGATAAATCTTCTTGATATTCTTCTGGTTTGTCAAATGCAGAACTAATCATTTTAATTTTTATATTTTCTTTTTTAAATAAAGCGCTTTCATTTACCGCATTTATGAACTGGACACCTCCATTGTAATCCCCGACTATTGCAACTATATTAAAGTTTTTTAATAGATAATTAAAATATACAATATGGTGCTTTAAGTTAGTTCCTGGAAGGGCATATGCATGAACCAGAGTGCTTGTTTTTGAGCTTTCATTTAATTTATATATTTGCATCGCAAAATCATCCGAACTTTCAGATTCTGCCCAACTAGGGTCAAAGGAAAGTATATATTTATCAGCTGGGTTTCCTTTTACTTCAACAGAAGGATCCTCTCCATCTGGTATTGTGCAAGCCGCCATCCTTGAAGTTTTAAAGTAACCAGAACTATCATCAGTAAATATTGCACCAAACTCTCTGTCGAACTGAGACTGACTCATGGTGGCTTTTGATTGTAGAATTAAGTTTTCATCGTAAAGTTTTTTTGGAGCGCAATCATAGCTAAATTGCATTATGCATCTTGTCGCATCACCATCTTCCTTTATGCTTCCATTAATCAATGCCTCGAACTGTTCATAAAGCTTATAAAGGTATTCAAACTTATATGAGGCTGAAGATAATGCTATGAGTTTATTGTTTGGCCACTTATATCTATCCTCTTCTTTCATTTTTCCTTGAGCTATTAAACTAGATTCAACTTGATACATTTTCTCTCTTTCTACTGGATTCTCAACAACAGATAAGAATGGAACAATAACTTCGTTATAAATTCTTTCAGGCATCAATAAAAATTCATCAATAATAATCCTATGAAATCTGAACCCTCGAAGTTTCGATCCATCCCCTAAGGGTAAAGCTCTAATTCTACTTCTACCAATTTCCATCAACCATTCATCATTACTTTTAGATTTGTGTGTTATGCATTTCGCCAATAAATGAGCTTCTGGCTTTGCTGCAATGTCTTCGATTTTTTTAAAAATCATTTTTGATTGCCTGAAAGACTTTGACAAAATACCTATTTCGACACCTTGATTTAAGATTGCATCTAAAAATGCATATATGCCAGTTGTAAAAGATTTTGACATACCTCTTGACCAAACACCAAGGGTATAATCTGTTTCAAACATGGCCTTAATTGCCATATGTTGGAACGGAAATAATTCCACCCCAGATATCAAACTTGTAGTAAAAGTAATATTTTCTCTTAAAAATTTATAAAGTAATATCTGAGCTTCCCCCTCTTCCAAATGACCTATTTTTTCCTTAAGTTTTTGATTGAAATTTTCTGCATTGACCCTTTTTTGGTCTCCTGTCTCCCAGCTCATTTCTTATCTTCGTACTCTCTGAATATTTTCTGACACCAATAAGATTCTGTTTCAAAATATTTTTTGCAAGCTTCTATTACATTGTAAACACTATACCCCTGGCATGAATGCACATTAATGAAAGCCTTGCTTTGATGTTTTACGAAATGAGCTGTAATCATTGAGTTTTGATTTTCATGTATAAGTCTATAACCTTCCATTTCTTCATTCCCCTGGCCAAAGTCATTTATGATCCCAACAATATTAGCTCCCTCTTCATCAATTATTTCTGATATTGTGTCAGCAAATTTTTTAATTTTAGCATTTGTGAATTTTGATTTATCGCAATCATATAAATTTATAGCTAAATCAAGAGACCATATTTCTTTTTTTTGTTGTTTCATTAATTTTGTTATCTAATAAATATTGTACGTCTACATTCCAAATTTTTCTACCAAATAATAAAATTTCAGGTATTATTTTTTTTAATCCAGCTCTATTATGTGCAAAAACGACTTGAGAGTTTTCTTTGTATTCCTGCAAAAAACTTTTAACATTATGCCAAATATAAGGCATTTTTGATTTATGGGGAGAGAAAATATTATTTTTATTAATTTTTTTTATAGAACTTTCTACAACTATAAAAACATAAGAGTTGAATTTTTTTGCTCTATCAATCTCCCTTTTTAATCTTTCAAAGTTTTTGCCAGAAAAACTACTTTTGAAATCCGACTCACTTTTCCTGTCTATAAAAGTATAGTCGTAGTATTTGCCTGATGCAGTATAGTCTCCAAAATCTAATTTCATGAAATCAGAATTTATAAAATTAATAGGTTTTTGCTCTCGTGTATCTATAAAAATATGCATTTCGTTATAATTTAAATGAGGATTGTTCTTATCTTCTAAGAAACCTTCGGGGCCACTTTTATTTAGCGATACCAATAACCCATTATCTTTGCAGAAATCATAATAATTGTTAAAAAATTTATTATATATGTCTATGCTTGGTAATTCTGATAATTCTAACTCCACCGAGCTTAATGATTTTTTAATATTTTTTCTTTGTACCCTATCAAGAAAGATTTTTTCTAACATATCCTTGACTTGCGCTCTCTCTGCGCTAATAATCCACTCATTCATTTCATCGCTATTAATAAAATATTGATTGAAATATTGATCTAAATTTTTAAATTTTATATTCTTCTTTAAGAAAATACTTTTTCTTGGAAAATGAGTTTCGTAATATTCTTTTATTGTTTTTTTATGCTTCTTTGATATATGCAAATGAAGACCTCTGTCTGATTTGAATTCTTCCCCGCACAATTTACACTTTGAGTTTTTATTTATCATATTTTTTGGCATGACCTTCTGCTAGTAGTATATTGTTTATCACATCTTCATTTTTTATAATCTCACCCAAAACTCTTCCATACTTTCCAACTCCATAAGATTTTAAAAGTAAATAATCTTCACCATCAGTTTCGCATAATTCTTCAAGTCTATCTTTAGCAGCTAGACCCTTTTGTTTTTCTTTTAAATTTTTAGTTCTAACTTCTGGGGTGTTTATACCATACAATCTAATTCTTTTTTGCACATATATCTCAAAGCCTAAATCTATCAGTGCATCAATTGTGTCTCCATCAATTATTTTAATAATTCCTTTAATTTTGTAAGTATACATTTTATATAACATCTTCCTTCCTTAGCCCCATAATTCTAGCTTTCCATGAATCCATACTTTCAAGCCTGTCAGCCTCTTCCTCAACTAGCATTTTTTGTTTTTCTGCGATGTCTATCATTCTGCTTCTCTCCTCTTCCTCTTGAAATGATTGAACTAAACTTAATATAGATCCATATTTATCTTGCTTGTTTTTAATTCTGGCCGATCTGTCTCCATTTAATTTTTTTATCAAAGATTCCTGTCTTTGTTCGCACTGATGGTACTCTGCTGATTTTGCTTTTAATATTTCAGCAAGTTTTACAGACATCTCTGTTTGATCTTCGCATTCGTCAAACATTTTATTCAATTTCTCCATGTTTCTTTGAATTGTTTTTAAATTTACATAATCAACGCAAACATTTATGTAAAGGTTTACTTCGTCCGCAGTCAAGTCTTGCTTGTCCCATGCAGCCCTAATGAATTCAGATTCAAATAGTTGCCTATCTTCGTTTCTGTAAGAATTTGCGATTTGAGAAAACCTGGGCGATGATAAATATTTCCTTAAAGAATTAACGCACTCTTGTTCATGTCTTTTTAATTTTTTAAATTCTAAATTCAGATCCTCAAGAGTACAATTCCTAATTTTATTAAGGATTTCAATGTTATCATTCGGTGCGATATAAGGTTTTAGGTTTTCATTGGTTTCAGCTTTAATGAAATCACTAGAATTTGTTTTTAAAAAATCAGCAACAACCCTCTGTTCCATACTTAAATTTTTAACCTCTTTGTCTTGAAATATTAACTGAGCTATTTGAAGGCTGCTCAACTTGTCCCTTGAGTATTCTTTTATTAAATCTTTCTGAAACTCATTGAGTGTTATTTTTTTGCTTTTCTTATGGACTTTTGTTTTATACCCGTAACCCCTCTCTATCATGTATTCAGCGACAAGTTTTCCTTCTTTATTTCTTCCGTCTAAAGATTGGTCTTGAAACAACTCTCTAGTTAGCTGATCTATATCAGGTATTTGTATATAATTGTTGTCTATGAATTTTTTTTGATCTCCTGTTAATTCTTTCATTATTCAAAAATCTTTTGAGATTCTAATATTTTGTAAAATATTTTTTTGTATTTTAATTTCAGGTTTTTTATTTGCTTATAACCAGCCTTCCTTCCTTTTTCGTTTGTTTTATAACCTAATATTATAGCCACCTCTTCTTCTTCTAAATTATCAATAAAAAGCATTTTATATATATCATATTGCTTTTTATTTAAACTTCCCTCCATTAGTTTGTGAGCCTTTTCTATATAAAATTCTAAATTAAAATGAGAGGAGGAAATTTCCGAGAATAAATGACTTGGTTCGTATTTTATATTCTCTAATGAGCTTGCCATTTTTATTTCAAATGCATGTTTTTTTGTTTTTGACCATTTTTTGTATAAAGGGCAATTTTCATCTTGCAATCTTGATTTAGTAAATGAGCAAGTATCATTTCCCTCTTCATGTATATCGGCATTAAATGGACAATTATGACAAGGTTTAGCAAAGCTATGGTAATGATTTCTAATTAAATTTTTTAATTGATTAGTTATAATTTTATTTACCCAAGGAATAAGTGGTCTATCTGGATCCCATTGCCCCCATTTTGCAAAAATGTGACTTCTCAATATTTGTGATACGTCATCGTAATCCATCCACGTAATCGAATCAAGTCTCCATTTACTTCGGCGCTTTCTGATTTCGTTATCGATTACATCTATGTAATCTTCAAAATTATTTTTATGTGTCACTTTTTTTTCTCAAAGGTTGTATCTCGGGCTTTTGCCTAGGCAGCCTTTTAAATTCATAAAAATTATTGGCTTCTGATAAATCAAGATCGTATTCTAATTTTTTAATCCTAGGAACTTCCTTTACATCAACCTCATCTTCGTCGCTATCATTTAAATTGCTTATATTCTTTTTGGTTGGCTTATTGTTATTGCCTTCTTTGGACAAGTTATTTCCGCAATTTGAGCAAAATTTTGGCCTGGTTAAAGCATATTCGTTCTTGAAGCCACATTCACTGCAAAATAATTTACCCATTTTTGACTCCTTTAACTTTACAAGAGATTTGATTTATAAATATCTTCTCTTCTGGAAACATATTAATTATTGTTTTTTCTGGCAATTCAATAAATAAATTCCTTTCTCTATTTTCTGTAGATCCATTTATTTTAAAATTTATTTTTTTGTCTCCGATAATTTCTTTATCGCCAGTTTTAACAATTATTTTGAATTCTTTCAAATCATTTCTGTCTAGAAAATTCCAAAAATTTTCTTTAGATTTTTTTTCTTTTTTTGACAAAAATAAATTTCTTAATAAAAAAATACTAAAAGTGGTGAGGGACGATATCGCTGCAACTATAATTTCATTCATTTTAAATATTAAAATAATATATTAAATTTTTCTATTTTTTTTAAATTTTGTGTAATAAAATCACCTTCTACTTTTAATGGAGGTAATTTAAACTTTTGCTCTTTATCTTGATGATATTTTTTTAATTATGAATTTTAGAATTTCACTTCTTTTAATATCTGAAGCATTGAACTTAAATATATGAATTCCTTTTTCGGAGCTTTCTTCATCATCAAATTTTTTGATTATATCTCCAAATCCGCTTTTCCCATTAATGTCGCTTTGCATTAGATCTCCGCATATAAATATTTTAGAATTTTCACCTATTCTGGTTATTAATGTAGTCAATTCTTTGAATGTAGCATTTTGAGCTTCATCCATAATCACAATCTTATCCTTAAAAGATAAGCCTCTCAAGAAATTTATTGGCATTGCATCGATTCTTCCGCTCTCCATTAAATCTGTTTTTGCAGTAGTGTTATCTGGAATTAATTCATCTAATTTTTCTTTTAATGGTATGATATATGGATTAAATTTTTCGCTTAAATCTCCAGGTAAGGCACCTAAACCTTTTTCCGCACTTTCTATTATAGTTCTTATGTAAAGCAAGTCTAAATCCTTGCTTGAGCATAATTGCCTTAATGCTGCATAAACAGATATGTAAGTTTTAGAACTTCCTGCAGGGCCAGAAACAAAAATAATTTTCGTATCTTTATTTAAGGCTATTTTCAGGAAGGTCTTCTGCTTCTCAGTTAAGTCACAAGATTTAATTTGAAACTTATCTAAAGAACTAGACGTTAAATCATTTTTTTTATTTTGTTTTTTCTGTCTCATTATTTTTTATGAAAGTTTTTATAATTTCTTCTCTCTTTTCTGCTGTCTCAAAGTACCAAACCCAATAAAACGAATTCGTAATTTCATGTATATCTTTTTTTATAATAATTATTTCTTTTTCTATTTTTTCTAATACATCATAAGTAATCTCAATATTATTTTTATTCAATTTTCTAGCTTCTTCAAGAAAAATGTTTAATTTATTATCTCTTTTTGCTTTTGATATTTTTGAAAAATTTTCTTCTTTACCTTGGCCTTTGTCTGGGTGAGTTTCCTTAGCTAATTCTCTAAATATAATCTTCAACTCAGGCTCTTCGAATATATTTTTGGATTCTTTTTTTCTTTCAGGCTCTTTATCTTTCAGTTTATTTAAATCTATATGTTTTGAAATTTCTTCTGTAAATAAAGGTAGAGCTAATTCTTGAATTTTTTTAATAGATTGCAACTCTTTATTTAAGCTTCTCCACTCAAACCTTAATTTATTAAATTGTTTTTTAAGCATTGTTAAGTGTATTATTAATATAAGTGAAAGGTGCTTTTTATATCAAAGATATTTTGGATGAATTTTCTGATAATGTAGAATTAGAAGGTGAAGATGTTTATGCATTAATTCATAAGAAATATCTTGGAGATGTTAATCGAAGAATTCGAGCTCATGGATGGAAAGTAGAAGTAAGGAGGAAGAGAAGTTTTATGATTTTGATCAAAGCTTCTGCTGTTTTGCTTTAAATCTATTAGCTATAAAGCAAAAACTAAATACAATAAATATTATTAATAAAAACTCCTTAAACGGTTTTTCGGTTTCATTTTTCGATTGACTTATTTCTTCTTTTATTGTATTATTTGCAGGTTCAATAACTTTTTTCAGAGGTATTGTCTTGCACCCGAGTAAAAAAAATAAAATAAAATATAAAAATAAAGTTCTCAAGTTAGTATAATACTAATATACACTTATAATGATTAATAAATTAAAAAGATGTGAAAAACTTTGTGTTTTTTATGTTGCAACAATCAGAGAGTTTACAAGCGGAGAATTAGAACAATCAATATACCATTATTTAAACAGTTTTCCTTCTCAAACTTACTCCATAGATTTATATATATATTTTAATAAATTAGTGCTTTCAACGAGGATAGAAAAATTTCACCAATCAATAAAAAAACATATAAATATAAATGATGTTAAAATAGTAGATTTAAATTTAACATTTGAAGAAGATACTTTTTGGTATCCATGGCTTAGCAGTCCAAAGCCTTTTTCAATGCCTAAACTAGGCTATACTGCTGGGGCCAATAATTTATTTTTTAGATCTCTCGATTTAATGTTTAAGGAGGGATATGAATATAATTTAATGTTAGAGTCTGATACTTTTCCTTGTCAGCATTTGTGGTTTGATAGGATTTTAAGTTTTTCCGAATCTCACGATTTTGATATAGCTGGCAGTAGATATAAGGGCATGACCGAAAGTCATTACCTTTCTTTTTATAAAGAACATCTAAATGGAGTGGCCGTTTATAAAAACAGCCCGAAAATGAAAAAATTGTCTAAGAATGTTGAAAGATTCATCAAAAAAAATATGCCAGATACAGGCTACTATAATTTTGACATAGCTATCAATGATTACAATAAAGAAAAATCAGAATACAGTCTTATTGATACTGATTTTATTATAAATATAAGCGACCCAAGAGATAAATTCATAACTACCAAAAGTGTGATAAAGGCATATCCTAATGCCATGATTATTCACCAAAAAGAAGTGAGCCCATATAGACAGTTAAATTTAAATTTTTTCAATAAAAACAAGAATTTTAAAGAAATTATGGTTTTTTATGCAATGCCTAAATCTGGCTCAGAATTTTGCATAAAAGCTCAAGAAAAGTATTTAATTAATCACTGCAATAAAACTGGAAGATTTCCGTTCATAATAAGCTTTGCCACTGAAAAAAATTCTCGTTTTTATTTGCTATCCTCTCTGGAAAATCCCGAGCCTTTTGATAGAAAAATGTTCCAATCTAAAGTTGGTAATTTTTATAGTATTGCACAGGAAGATTTCCAAAAAATTTCGGAGTCAGATTTTCTTGAACCTTTTTCTATAGTATTAGATCAAAGATATTCAACTGACTATGATTACCTCTTTTTTATGGAATTTCATCAGATATGTTATTCATTAAAATTAAGCCCTTCTATTTTTTCCTTTCTTAAAAACCCTTTGGATATTGCAAGTTCTCTTTACATTCCATATGCCAATGCTAATAGAATTTCTGTAAGAAGTCCAGAATTCAAATTAAAATTTCACGACTTCTTGGTTAACTATTCTCCCAAAGGTTTTTTATCTAAAAATTTAATCGGGAAAGAATCGTTGAATGCAAAGGAGTTAGATTTTTTATATTCTATTTTATGGAATTTTTCTTTTTATGATGTTAGATTGATTGAAACTGTTTTAAAATCTATTTTTCAGAAAAATAAAAAGATAGATGCTGGCAGAGTTGAATTGAAATCAATCCCCATCAATCATACAGTTAATAAAATTAACTTTTACCAAGGGTCAGTGGATAAGGACATAGAGATCCAAATTGAAAATAAATACAAACAAGATTTAGAGATTTATAATAAAATCTTAGTTAAAAACATAGCAGAAGAAAAAGTTCCATTTTTTATTCACCAACCTAAGTGTGGAGGCTCTTTTGTTAATAGTGTATTTACTTATTATTTTGAAAGTTTCGTTAATGATTCTCCAGAACTTTCAAATAGAGCCTACAGGAGAATTAACGTTAATTTAGATAAAAACTCAATAGCTATATTTTATTGCTATGTATATGAAGAAAATTTCTTTTCCGATCCAGATGTTTCAGGATCTAAAAAAAACCCTTTCTTCGCTCAATGCTCAGAAAAAACTTTTTTAAGATATTTTGATCATTCATCGTTTCTAATTTTTGCAGCAAGTACGTCTCTAAGCGGATACCCAAAAATTTCATATGAATTTGTTAAAAAAATTGCCAACGATTCTGGGGTTATGCTATCCCCCTTTAGTTTCCTGAGAGACCCAAGAGCTCAAATGAGTTCATTACTTTATTCTTCAGGTAATCAAATAGAAAAGTTAAAAGATGCTTGGCCCTTAAGGGCATTGTATGATGAAAGTTTATCTGGCATTAAAAATAATATAGAATATGTGAAAGATGTTGTAGATTTTTTTATAGAAGAAAATATATATGTCAGGGATCTATCCTTTGCGAAAGAAGCTCTCGGACAAATTCTTTTTGAATGTTATGGTCTAGAAGTTCCGCCTAAAATTTTCAAAAAAAGCAATTTAAATAGCAACCCTAAATTAAGTAAACTTGAACAAAAATTTTCCAGAGCTATTACTGCAAATATAAAATGGAATACAAAATTTTACAACGAAATAATATATTAATATGAATGGATTCCCTATAATTTTTAAAAACACAAACTTAGTTAAAATAGAGTCAAGGCTTCTTTCTTATTTGAATCATCATGATTCAGATTTCGGGATGCATAATAAAGATGAAGATTACTGGAAGGGTAGAGTTTTGGGAGTAGAACTTATAAACGATGAAGAAATTCAAAGAGAGCTAACATTGCATGGGTTGCAAATAATTGAAGCAATTGGAAAAATTTTCCCCAAAAACCCAGCTTTCTCAGACACTCTTCATATAGTAAAATGGCCAGATGGATTAGGTATGCCATTGCATGCAGATGGACAAGCGAATGACGGAGGTCATCATGATTACTTCTGGAGGCAATTTGGTTCAGTAACATTTCTTAATGATAATTTTGCAGATGGATTTTTAAATCTACCGAACCAAAAAATGAGAATAAAACCAGAAACTGGAAAAACTGTTATCTTTCCTGGTACAAGTGAGTATTTGCATGAAGTGATTGCAGCAAGAGGAGGAATAAGATATACACTAGCAAGTTTTTTATCGTTTGACGAAACACATAAAGCTGATCATATATATGAACTTTACGAAAAATTCTCAAATCAAACTTAGCAGAGAAATCCTTCCATCTATAAGTAAAAAAGGTTTTAAGGTCCGTAAAGTACCTAAAAAAGTTTGGAAAATAATTAGTGATTATTACAAAAAGTGTGGTCGTGTCTCCATTGATCAGCATAACGGTTTAATCCCACAAGATGAACTTTCTTATATAGCATCAACTAATGATATTGAGAATTTTTACAAGCTTGAGTTTGATGTTTTAAATTCTTTAGGAGGAATTCATCAAAAATGGGCTGGATCTAAAAACCCCTTAAGTTCCAACAATTGTTATGGAATCAGGGTATATAAAAAAGGAGCTATTTGTAAGCCTCATTACGATCATCTTGCAACTCACCATGTTTCTTCAATAATAATCGTAGATAAAGATTTAGGTTCAAATAATAATGAAGATTGGCATTTTGATATAAAAGGAAATGACGGAAAGTGGAGGAAAGTTTATGCTAATATAGGTGAAATGGTTTTTTATGAATCGGCTAAATGCTTACACGGAAGACTATTTAAGTTTAAAGGTAATTCTTTCAAAAACTTTTTTGTTCACTATTCTTTTTCTCAATTTATTTGACAATTTTAACAAAATAACTTATTATATATAAATGGAAAATAAATGCTCTAAAAATGGATGCCCTCCGCAGGGCTGCGCTAACTGGAAAAAATGCGACTTGATTGATTGGACCGTAGAAAATATAGAGACGAAAGCTCCTTCCTCATATGTCCTTCAAACTTTAAAAAGTTTTGATTTGACTCAACAGGAGTGTGTTGAGATCATTCGAGAAGCTCACAAAAGATTACCTGATTCTAAAAAACAAAAAGCCGAAGAAAATCCACCCTCAAAAGTGGAAACTAAAGATAACTCTGTAAATTCTAATTCTAAAAATAAAATGAAAAAATCTAAAAAATCTAAAAAAGAAAATTTGTATAGAGATCCAGGAAATTTAAATGGCATTAAAGGTTATCCTTTTTTTACTAGATTTGCTAAGAAGATTCAAGTTCAAGATGATGCTCTTGATATTTTTATGATTGATAATTTTATGACGGAAGCTCAATGCAAAGATGCGATAACTTTAGGAGAGCGTCATTTAGAACCATCTCCAGTAACTGCTTATGGAGAGGGTAATGTTATTGATGAAGATGATCGAAGGTCCGAAACTGCATTCATAACAAGACAGCCTAATTTAAATTTCAGTAAAGATGAGATGCTTTTTCTAATGTCTATAGAGAACAAAGCATGTCTTGCGTTAGGCGTTCATCCAGATAGGTGCGAAGGCATTCAAATGCAAAAATACTCTAAAGGTGATTACTTTTATTGTCATTTTGATGGCTGGGATACTAGAGAGCGTGGAGGTCAAGAATTTGCTTCTCCAGAAGAAGGAGGTAATAGGGTATATTCTTTTATGGTGTATTTAAATGAACCTAAAAAGGGAGGGTCTACTAAATTCTGGAATGTGAAAAACGAAAAAGGTAAAATTTTAAAAATTAAACCAAAAATTGGCACGGCAGTTTTCTGGAAAAATATAGATGAAAATGGATTCCCATTAGAGTCTAGTCATCATGAAGGAACAACGATAAAAAAAGGATTAAAATATATATTAACTATATGGATTAGGGAAGCTAGCGAAGACCGAGAAGTTATTAATGTTTACGGTCCAAGAACTATGTCTATTCCCAGAGATAGTGAGTAAAAAAAAACCATTATTCATACATGTCCCCAAAGCAGGTGGAATGTCTATATATGGAATCTTTAAAAATTATAACAAAGACTTGCCTATTTGCTTACATAGGCCTGTAAAAAGTTACCCCAAAGCATACAGAGATTCATGCTTTGTATTTTCATTTGTAAGAAATCCATACGATAGATTAGTAAGTGCTTATAAATATTTGACAGGAGGGCATGGAAATGGACAAGATACAAAGTTCGGAAAAACATTATCATTGGATTTTAAATGTTTTGTAAAAAATCAATTAAACAATAATTTGAATTGGTTGCATTTTAAACCAATGGTACACTTTTTAAACGATGATATAGATTTTATTGGTAGAATGGAAAATTATGATCATGACTTCAAAATTGTGTGTAACGAAATTGGAATTTCATGCCGAAAACTTCCACACAAAAACAAAGTCAACCACAAACATTATACAGGGTACTACGATGATGAAACTCGTGAAATTGTTGCGAAAAAGTATGCACGAGACATTGAGTTGTTCGGATACAAATTTGAAGAATATACTTCTAGATAATTATTTAAAATGAAAATTTATGTAGACAATTATTTAAGTAGAACAGGTTTTATCTGTACTAAAGCTAAATACCCTGATATTGAATTTGTAAAAGAGAAAAAAAATGCCGACTTAATGATTCTTCCGTCCGACTGGAACTCAGACTCGCCCGTATTTAAAGAAAACTCAAGAGCAATATACCGCATGAAATATATCGCTGCTAATAACAAAGGTCTTTACAGGAGGAAGGGCTGTCGATCAGGCTTTTGTGTCGATGATAAAATAGAAGTGCCTGAGGCTAAGAATTTTTGTTTTACTCGTAATGATTTTTGCAAAAACCCATATCTTATTCATGTTCCTGTGGACTGGAATATAGCAAGAACTATATCTAAGCCCCCGCTTTACTGGAGACTAAAAGATAGGGTTGATCGAGTGAGCTATTACAATAGAGTCTACTGGAAAGGCAATGTTGGTAATCATCGCACTCGTAGGAAAATTTTTGATTTTTTTCAAAAAAAACCTAATCCTAATTTTTGCATAGAAGAATTTAAACATCGTATTTATGTAGAACCATGCCCCGCAAGCGAGCATGATAATTACCTAAAAGAATTATCTAATTCAGATATGTCTTTTGTTCTTCGGGGTGATAGACCATCAACTCATAGTTTTTTTGACGTTATACAATGTGGATGTATACCAATATGTGTTAATGCAATGAATATCGGCTGGGAGAATATTATGGAAAATGTAGAGGATTATATGCTTTTATTTGACTTAAGCAAACAAACTGTCAAGGAAATTCAAGCAAAAATACTTGAAGTATTATCAGACAAAGAAAAGGTTTTAGAAATGAAAAAAAATTGTATTCATTTGTTTGAAACTTTTTTTAGAGATACTCCTTCTAATTTCCCTTGGGATGAATTTAGATTAGCTAAATGCATTGAAATTTATAAAAATGATTTTGATGTCTCAAAAATTGACAATAAATTAATTTGTGATGAGTTTCTTAAGCTAAAAGGTCTAGATTCTAAAATTTGATACGTGAAAAAATATATATATCAATTAACCAGACGCGGGTTATGTGCAGAACTTAATTCCTTATTAGGCTTTTACGAGAGTGTGATACGCGAAGACTGTAAAGTTTTTATAGACGCAAGCAAATCTCAATATTTTAAAAAAGTATCTATATATGATGTTTTTAAGTTTCCAGATTTCTTCGTTAGTGAACCCATTGATGGATCGCGGTTAGTTCCCCCAAGACCGTGGAGAAAAGCTTCAAGAAAACATTATAAATTTTCAATCGACCAACAAACATGTTCTAGCTTCTTTTCATATACCGACAACTTTCAGAATAAATTAAATTCAAAAATCAAAAAACTTTCTTTGAACGAACAATATAATTGTTTACATATTCGAAGAGGAGACAAAGTTGGTGAAGCACTTTATAGATGGGCGGAGAGCAGAGGTAGAGCAGAATCTAAAAGATTTGAGTTTGAACACTATTTCAATAGAATCAATAATTCTGTAGAGACAATATTTATTTTTACAGACGACTACAAATGTATTCTCGAAGGCAAAGAGTATTTGCGCAAAAACAATATCAAGCGCCGTATTGTTACCTTAACTAATCCTGAAGATCAGGGGCATTCAACCGATAAGGATCTTGATAACAATAAAATTTATACAGAAAATGATTTATTAAAATTTTTAAGCCCAATCGAAATTTCTAAAAACGCTAAACAATTTATAGGTACAAAAAGCAGTAATATTTATCGATACTTGGAAAATCAATGTGTAAATAATACTGAGTTTACCTCTTTAGATTAATATAATATTAACTATGCATTCACCAACTAAATCCTCCAGTAAATATAATTTAGTGTGTTTTCATAAATGCGGGTCTACTATAATAGAACGTATTCTTTCTAATTCTGCATCTTTTATCTCTCAAGATAGAACTTTAGTAAAGCCTAGGATCTTTACTCCGATAAGCTTAACTTTATCCGATAAAGATGTTGCCGTTGATATCGATATGGTCAAAAGGCTAGATTGGCTTCCACCTTATTCAGGGAACGATAAATTTATTTTTGTTGTACGAAATCCTTTATCTATTGCTATTTCCATGTTTTATTCTTTTGCCTATACTCATTCTCCGCTTGATTCTGGATTTAGCGAAAAAGATCATCTCGAGAAACAACTTTCAATACAAAAAATTGGCTTAAATAAATTTGCTGGTCGTAGAATGAATGGTTTGTGTAAAAATTTAAGCAAGGTTTTTGATGACAACGAATTTCAAAATAAACTTATTCTTCCATATGAATTAATGATCTCAAACTTCTCTCAATTTTTACATCTATTTTTAAATCATATAAACTTACCTTCTTTACACCAATCTATTTACGAGAAACATAATAAATCGTTCAGACCTATTAGAGATCGAACTGACGAAATTATTAAAAAAGGTCTAAAAATCCACAAACGTACTACTGATATTAATGAGTGGAAGAAGAAGTTCTCAACCGAAGAAATCGAAATTTTTGAAAATGATTTTCCAATGGTTAAAAAGTATCAAGACTTTCTTCTTTCTCATAATTTATAATATGCATCTTGAGTTCACAACAACCGCCTGTGTTCGCCCAGAGCTATTAGACCAAACATACAGAAGTCTGAGTAATACATTGGTTGATGTTGACTTGAAGACAGAGGGTGTTTTATATATTAATATTGATCCAGTACCAGATAGCTCTGATCAAGCTATCAATGAAGAGCTTAAAGTAGCTAGATCTTATTTCGGTGAAGTACATTATCGAATTGGCGAACCTGGAGGAAATTTTTCTTGTGCAGCTAGCTGGGTATTATCTCAACCCAAAGGCGAATATTTTTTTAATGTGGAAGATGATTGGTTATTTGATGGCGAGATTTGTGTCGACAATTACATCAATAAAATAAAATCAGATAATCGTAATAACATACTACAATGCATTGCTGGTAAAAAACGAGTTCAAAATCGAATTCATTTTTTACCTGGCTTATTTCAAACCTCAATTATTCAATCAATATTAACACAACATCCTATACCAGAAAACGAAAACCCCGAAAGATGGCTTTGGGAACTAAAAGTCCCAAAACAACTAGTTGACTATAATGTAACCTCCCTGGGGGGTGCCACCTGTAGAGATAATGGCAGAAAATGGATGAATAGCAAAGGCTACTCCAAAAACCAAGACAATCAAAGAATCAATTCTCAAGGCAAAATGCAAGGCAATTTTACTCAATGGAATATAAGTTTAGATTAAAAATGAATATAAAGAGACAAATTATAGTTATTGGCGATAGCCATTCTCGATCTTTCGGAGGTAGTGATTATTTTATCCCTATTTATATTGGGGGTGGACAAATATGCAATTTTACAGACGAAAAAGCAGTAAAGATCACAGAAAAAAGACTTTTGCATGCTATGTCACATTTTAAAAAAGATGATTATTTTTTATTAACCTTTGGAGAGCCTGATTGCAGGTGGAACACATACGGTTCTTGGACTCGGCGGGGGCCACAAAAAAAACCAGAGAACAAAATAATTAATTCAATTTCAAGATTCAAAAATTCAATATTAAAAATTAAATCATCGTATAAAAATTTGATCATATACAATGTCATCCCACACAAGTGGGTCGATCAAAATGCAACAAACCAAATATGGAATAAAAATATCTCTACATTTTGCAAAGAAAATGATTTAGTTTTTTGTGATATATATGATGAATTGCTGAAGGATTTAAATTCTCACCTAGTAGAGCTCGACAGGGACAGAGGAATTGATCCTATACACCTTGGCACTTCTATTCAAGAATTAGTAATAAAAAAATTACAAATTAAAGGGATGAAGCTCCCAGCGCCAGGGTCATTTGAGCAGGCAATCGATAAAATTATAATGGATAGTTCTATTTTTATATATCATGAAAGATTTAAAACCCTCACATTAAATGGTAAACCATAAACACAAATTCTTATTCATACACATCCCTCGCACAGGAGGTTCCAGCATTGAATCGCAATTGAACTACAAAGAAAACAAAGAAAAAAACAAACACTGGACTTTAAATAACTGGAAGAAAACATTAGATCCTGAGATTTTTGATGAATATTTTAAGTTTAGTTTTGTTAGAAATCCTTGGGATTGTATGATATCAAAATACAAGGATAGTTGGTTCACAAGCAAACATCCAGGAGGACCAATTGGAGAACGAGCAGGCAAATCTCTGAAATACTTTCTTGAACATTACGAAAGACCTGCACATGAAAATGGTGAAACTTTCCATGATTATTTTGATCCTGAACAAATGGATTTTGTTGGTCGTTTCGAAAATCGTGAAAATGACCTACAATACATATCACAGAAAATTGGTGTAAACATTGATAGCAACATCCAACAACGGAAAATTCAAATGCGAAACAAAAACAAAAAACACTACACCGAATACTACGACGATGAAACTCGCGAGATTGTTGCAGAACGATACGCGCGAGACATCGAGTTGTTCGGGTATGAATTTGGAGAATAAATTATGAACAAACATAAAGACTTTTTATTAATTAAACCCCAAAAAACGG
>Ga0099849_1000304_pt1 | contig 22613 bp, 12 predicted proteins | sample CB_VirMetaG_4_FD_78177 | JGI IMG/M metagenome (GOLD analysis project Ga0099849, IMG submission 78177) | Freshwater to marine saline gradient viral communities from Chesapeake Bay - CB_1508_1M Viral MetaG | ecosystem: Environmental > Aquatic > Marine > Coastal | place: USA: Chesapeake Bay... | reverse complement strand
GGTTTGCATTTTTCTACAAGACGCATCATAGCATTAAAAAATCCTACAATTCCTCCAACGTGCTCGCCGTTTTCAGACATTGCAGGATTTGCCATAAAGTGCCTTGTAAACAGATTTAATCCATCTACAAGTATGACTCTATTTTTATACATCTACATCTAGGTCCATTTCTAATTCTTGGGCCAAAGCTTGAACTTCTTCATAGGACTCAGAGTCAATATCAACACCTTCAATAGACCCTAACTTCTTTTCCATAGCAGCTTCAGTTAAAATATCTACTGCGTCAGTCCACTCTTCACACTCAATGATTTCATTAAAGTTTGTTTTGTAAAACTTCTTTTCTGCAATGATTTCTCCAGTATTTGTGTCGGTCATACTAATAGCTTTCCAAGCACCACCGCCATCAATTTTGTACATAATATTGTCTTTGATAACATCATTTTCCTTGCAATGTTTTCTAAGCAAATCAAAAAGCTCTTCGTGTTCAACAATACCTTTTCCAAAGTGAATCTGAAAGTGAGACTTTCTAAACGGAGGAGCTACCTTATTCTTAACAGTCTTCGCCCAAACTTGAATACCAATGACATCATCTCCGTCTTTGATTTGCTGTCCTGCACCCAGTTTGATTCGTATAGATGAGTGAAAAGGGATTGCCTTACCCCCGGGTGTAGTATCAGGATCTCCATACATAACTCCTACTTTTGTTCTAATTTGATTAAGAATTACAAACAAGCTGTTAGTTTGACCAATTACACCTGTAATTTTACGCATACCCTTAGAAATAGCTCTTGCTTGCAACCCAATGCTTTCTTTGTCATAGTCGCCTAAGAGTTCTGCTTTAGGTGAAGATGCTGCAACAGAATCCCAAATGACTGTTACAGGAACATCTTTATCAAGAGCTTTTGCTTTAAGAATAGTCTTTTCTGCAATTGACAAAACTTCTTCAGTACAGTGAGTATCAACATAAACAAATCGCTTAGATACGTCTACACCCAGCATCTGAAGATTTTCTACTGAAGTGGCATTTTCAGTATCGATATAAACGACAATTCCTCCCATCTTTTGGGTACTTCTTGCAATTTGTGTAGCAATATGTGACTTACCAATACTCGGTGGACCAAATATTTCTACAATTCTACCTTCTGGAAACCCTCCATTTTTTCTATTAGCACAAATCCAGTCAAGCATCCTTGAACCAGTACTAATCCATCGCTTAACATGTGTAGGGCTTTCGTCTTCGGATAGGTTGTAGGCTACTCTAGAGCCTTGCTCTTTATTTAAAGACTTAATTAAGTCTTTGGTAAAATCATCATCGTTTTTCATATCTACTCCTTTCTTATAAAGTCTACACAGCTTGTTGACTATTTACACAAAAATGGCGAGCAATTTCTTGCTCGCCAAGTTTAAGCGCTTATTAAGCTAATCAGTCCATCAAGTCAGCAAATGCATCGTCAAGACTGTCGTAGTTTCCAGAAGAAGTGTCATTATCTGACGAAGAAGCAGTAGAAGTTGGGTGTTCTGTACCCTCACTAGAGACTGATTCATCGTCGCCATTGATCCAGCGCTCAAGAATTCCAGATAGTTCATCATAAGACTTAAGTGTGTAAAGATCTTCAACCGCAGGCATATTGTCTAACCACTCTTTGGTCTGCTTGCTGTTTGTAGAAAGCTTAGTAGACTTACCACGTGGCATGACGTCAGTCATAGCGTACTTCTTGCCCGGAGGCTTAGTGCAGACAACCTTGACATCGCGCCCCTCGAGAGGATCAGTAATATCACCGTAATCTTCATCAAGCATGATAGAAAGAAGCTTCTGGTAAACTGTCTTTCCAAAAGACCAAATCTTTACGCCTTCATCTTCTTGTCCGCGGACGATAACAGCAGCGTATGTACGCATTGAAGGATAAAGATTCTTTGCCATCTCGTAAGACTCTTTTGAACCTTCTTCACGAAGCTTAGAAATAAGCTCCTGTACAGGATCTTTCTTTCCGAACTGAAAAGGTGCTACGATGCCTCGAGCTCCTGGAATATTGTAATACCACTGAATTTCCTTGAAAGGTTGCCCGTCATTATCGGGGAATGCAATAAGACGAACTGTGTGTTCTTCACCTTCAGTTGGCTTCCAAGTTACGTTACGGTTTGTGTTTGCGCCGCTCAAACGGGCTAGCTTTGCTCTAATCGCGTCAAAATCAACTGCCATTTTTATCTCCTTTATATAATGTGCAATTTGTAATGTGCAATGTTTAATTGCTTAAGCATTATACGTAAGAAGTAGGCAAGTTTACAAAATTATTTTCCACCAAACGTTTTTCTAGCAAATTCTTTTCTTCTTCGCTGTGTTTTCTTACCGTATGGGAAAGCAGTGCCACCTGAGTGACTACTTCTTTGCCCACTATCACTTTCTGGAGAAGCGCCTAGCGGTAAAGTAAATCCTGCAGCTGCACCGGCTCCGGATATTTCATTTACATCTTCTTCGGCTTCTTCTGAGAGTTCGGGGTCTTTTTCTTCTATTAGATAAATAAGTGATCTTTTTTCTAGAGACTCGTTAAAAACATTGCTAAATATTCCTGAAGATGATCCTGTGGGACTAAAGAAAGCTTTAACTACGGCATCTGCAGCTGATGATGTCAAAGATTCTGAATCTTCTAAGTCTTCTGCGGGTATAATGTCAGGATTTTTAAGCATTGTAATTTTTTGCATCAGAGTATTTTGTAGTTTTGCACCTCTCAAAAGACCTTCAAATACACCTGAAAAGCCTAGAGTAAAAAGTCCAGAGCCCGGGATCATATTAAAAATTCCAAGAAACCACACTAAAAATCTTAAACCTCTTGAACTAGGATCTCTATTTTGTTTAAGCCAAGTCAAAAACTGATCTCCGTCAGCGTCTATTTCAAACGACTGTGTCATTTCTTTAATTGCTTTTTCTAATACTTCACCTATAACAGAAGCTGTTGCGCCTTCTAATGTTTTTGCTGCCACACCTGCTGCAACTGTTCCTGCTGGTGTTCCTGCGGTGCCGAGTATAGCAGCAAAATAGTCTAATGGTGAAAGAACTTCTATTAAATTTTCTAGCATTTCTCCGATATCTTCATATATTATTTTTTGCTCTTTCTCTACAGCCTTGATACCATCAATAAACAAATCTATGTAATGTTCTCTTTTTCTAACCATTTCTTTCATAGATGTTGTCTTAAGCATCTTTTTAAAATCTTTATCCATCTCTTTTATTTTGCTTGCACTTGAGACAATATCATACCAAGACTTAAAAAAATCAAATATTGACATAACATCAGCTAGGACAGGAATTTTTCTAGCAGCAGCTCCGCCGGCGACTCTGCCCCCGCGTGTAAACAAAGCGGCAACATTTGCAGCTATTTCACTTTTACTTTTAGATTTTCCAATAGTGTACGCAATACTAGTAATATCAGCTATTTGTTTAGTATCTAAAAATATGTCGCCTATTAGCTCTTGAGCTGAGTCTTCAGACTTAGATATAAGTGCCAATGATGTTGAAGAAGACTCGTTTTCTGAATTGACAGGTACGATATCTCCAGGTTCTGGATCCAAAACTCCATCTGGGCCTTCCGTCCATTCTTTGATTAATTCTAAAGTTTCTTCTAGAGAATATCTAGAATTTTCGACTTCGTAATCTTCGTCTATCTCTATTTCTTCTTCGTACAGATCTTCTGGTACTATTCTCTGCATTGTTATCCTCGAAAAATTTGAGTCGGCGCCTCTTGTGCCTAAACTACCTCGTGAATGAAAACCAAGATCTCTTCCGCTATAGAAATTGCTTCCTGCTCCAGGGCCTCCAGCAAAAGACGGTCGTTGTGTTCCATAATACTCTTTTAGTTTGTCTTTTTTCACAGAATAATTATGCACTTAAAACAGTAACTTCTACAGGAAGAGAAATATTAGCATAAGGATCTAGCAATGCTTTTATGTTTTTAATTTTTTCAAACTTATCTTTGGTACAGTCAATAACCATGTCATCATGGACAAGATAGGCAACTTTTAAATCATGCTCTTCTACTAAATTTAAAAATGCTAAACTGCAAAAGTCAACTGCTGAAGACTGAATCCATTTATTTAAAATACTTTTATCTGAAAATATTGGTCTTCCATACATGTTAAAAATATATTTTTTCTCATCAAACTCTTTTTGTAACTCTTTCGTCCATTTTTCGATCTCAAAAAATTCTTTTATCTTATTTAAAGTATTTTTATCTCCTCCCAATATTCTACTTGCTGTTTCATCTGATGCTCCATATAGTACTGACAATATTCCTCTTTTTAGTTTCTCTCTTTCTTCAACTTTTATATTTAACTCTTCGACTAGATACTTGTAAACGTCTGAATTTGGAATATTTTTTCCGATCGATCTCAAATAAAGATTAGGCTCGCAAGACTTAAAGTCAACACTTACAAGCATATTTCCATCAATCTTAGATTGACAAGTCTTTCTAAAGTCTTTGGAGGAAGTTAGAAAATTAAAACCTGACTTTATACTAGTTCTTCCTGAGACGCCTGAATGATCATAAACAGGGGCTTCTAAAATATTTTTATCTTTATCTAAGATTTGGCTAAGATTGTTATATAACATCTTTCTTTTATAAAATATTTCTGTATGATAAGTAGTAATAATATCTTTGGAAAATAATATTTCTTTTTTTAGATTGCAAGCATAACTCAAGCATGACTCTTTTCCTATCAAGTACTTCCAATTTACTTTATCATTATTATTTAAATTTAAAACATCGCAAATTTTAAAATTAGTTTCAAAAATACTTTTAATAGAATCTAAATGACTTATATTTCTTATCATGTTTAAAGATGCTATTGATATATCGATCCCATCTGAATTTAAAGAAACAATCTTCTGACCAGATAGATAGTCAAACGAAGGATCAATTATTAAATTTGAAATATTAACTTTTTTAAAATTTTGAAGCATGCATAAATTATTATAATGAATTTTAAAATTTACACATTTCCTTTGTCAATTGCTCTTGCAACCATAGTCTTCAGTCTGTCTCTATAAGCTGTGACAATCATTTGATTAGTTGCTTGTAAAGTTGCTGTTGTTTTAAATATACCTGCTTGTATTGAATGCTCTATAGACTTTACTGAATACAAGTTATCCAAGCTTGTCTGAGTTCCAAAATCTATAAAAATTTGCTGGCCTCTTGCTAACATCGGAAAACCCATCATTTCTAAACTAACAGTTGTAGGAAGAAAAACAGTTTCATCAAACCCGCTGTCACCAATATCTTTGTCATCTTTTTTATTGTTTAACTCGAGATAACTTTCAGCAATCAATATATTAGCATGTTGGCCTGTTGTATTACCAGAAACTCTTATATTATTGATTACTCCTGTAGAAGATCCGTGTATTATTGTTGGGTGATAAGTCATAAGAAGATCTTTTACATATGAATAAGAAAGCAAGTTGTCTAATATTACATTAGAAGTAGGTTGACCATTTGTATTTGAAAATCCTGAACCGAAATATCCTAAGTCTGGATTCATTGTTGCATTTTCATCATAAATGTGTATTCTTAATATGCTGTTTTTATGATCAATACCTCTTGCAGTTACTTCTCTTCTGTCATCTTTTTTACTTTTATAAAAGTCAATTATTCTTTTTTTAGGAGGATCATTAGAATCTCCCATTTTACTTTTTTGCTTTGCTGGAACAGTTTCGAAAAACATTGATAGATTAATATGTTTAAACTTATCTCTATCTAAGTAGGCAGCTTTAACAGGCTGGTCGCCGGTACTAGGTGTTTCAGCATCATAAATTGTATTTACTCTAGAGCTAGAAGCATTAGTTAATTCCTGTTGTAGTTTTTGTCTGTAAGTATCGATAATTTGTGCAGCAACATATTGTTCTTTTTCTCTTTCGCTTCCGCCGCCTTCTGCAGTTTGTTCAGCATATGCCGCCGCTGCTTCATCTTCAAGCCGAGCAACGTCTGCGCCTAATCCGTCGGCTCCGGTAGCTTCTGCATACTTTTCTTCTTCAGACTTCTTCTCAAATGCTTCTATTCTTTCATTTATAGAAGATATATTTTCCGGATACATGCCGTAAGCAGGAAGTTGCTCATTTTGTACAATTGAGTCAATCATGTTAAAAAACGTCTGTACAGATAAATTTCTAAATGATTGCTCATTTGACAAAACTCTTTTTTCTATTTCTTTTTCTAACATTTTCAAACTAATCGGTAAACTAGCTGTCGTATGCTTTGATGCTGCCGCGGCGTGTGAATTTACAGGATAAAAGAATAATTGAACTTCTGCATACTGAAGTGATGTAGACAGAGGATACCCTATAAAAGAACTAATAATTTTACCTAGAGAGACATGTTTGTCTTTACTCTTTAAAGAGTTGTACGAAGTATTAGGATCTCCAACAACACCAATTAAGGGCATATCATCTATAAAAGATGTTACTGGATCCATTAAGCTTTTTAAGTGCGCAATGTAGTTTGTTGAAACCTGTCCGCGAAATGGATCTATTCCGTAAGGAAGAGATCTTAATTTTGCATAAGTAATATCTCCTGCGTTAATAAGCTTTTCATCTAAGTTTTCATAACTAAAATTACCTTCTCCACTTTTTAATTGCGCAACAATTTTAGATAAATCAGTTTCAGCATTGTTTTCAAAATTATAAACTATTTCGATAATCTTTCTCAAAACTTCTTCTTCGGGAGAAGCAATTTCATTTTGCAATACGTTTAAAAGCCCCGTCAATCCTCCTAATTTTTCTGCAAGCAGACTTTTTCTATATTCTTCTGATTTTTTCTTAAATTCGCTCACTTTATCAAAATCAGACAAACTACCCAGTCTAGAAAAGTCCTGATTAGATATTCTAAGTGTTCCTCTAATTTCTTCTATTCTATCATCACTTAGACTTCCTTCACCAGTGCCAAGTATAAAGTCTAAAGTATCCTGTATTTCTCTAGCAACATTTTTAATTGATATGAGCTTTCCAGCAGCAGCACTTACAGACTGTAAATAACTAAATCCGGCACAAACCAGTCTTAAGGTAATATCAACTGTGTTATCATCTCCGAAGCTGTAATCTGCACCTTGCAATTGATAAACGTTTGTGTCTCTTAGTGCATTTAAATATTGTCCTAACGTATTATTTGAAGTTACGGCGCCGTCTGGGTGTGACCATCCGAACTCAATAATAAATTTTGTCTTACTAAATTCTTCTGGTGCCAGAAGTGGAGATAAATCTTTTATTCTAGACTTGTCATGTAGCTTAATTCTCAAAGAAGCAACTTTTGTTGCTAAAAGACCATAGCCGATACCTGAGACTGACACATTTAGACCTAATAGCGTCATAAAAGGTTGGAATGGATCATTTACGCTAGAGTAAAAAAAGTCTTTTCCTGTTCTTTTGTCTCCTTTTTCACTAAATAAATTACTTAAGGAATTACTAAAATTTTTATAGTTTCTTTCACCAAACCACTGTTTATTAATATTTGCATTGACCATTGTCTGAGGAGATGTAAACAAATCCATATAATTAAAAAACTCATCTCCTTCTGATTTTACAGGATCTATATCAACTGGTCTAGGATTAAAAAAAGCAGTACCTGAATTTTCTTTTTGATCATCTGTTACTCTTAGAAAATTATATATTCCCATTTTATTGAAAGACGATTGCTGTCTAGACATAACTTTGATATCTAAATAAGGAGTACACCTAGACATCTCGATAGGAGTAATCGCAGATAAAAATACTGGCATATGATTTGAATTTTTTGAACTAAAGCTAAATCTTGGATCTTTAATTATGACTGCTCCTAGATTTGGAGACGACACACTTAATTCGTTTGAGTTATTAAAACTTTCTGGAGGAATTTGACTTAAGTCAATCTCGCTTTCTGCAACAGTGGTCCCAGAGATTGTTCTTTCTACTTGTCCTCTGCTGTTTGCAGCTGTTGCTTCAGCCGCAGGAGGAGCTTGATCTTCGGCGGTAGGAGCTCTTTTAGACACTTTTCTAGGATCTATGTACCTAACAATGTGTGCCATTTCTTTATTTTTAAATTCTAAGTACTCATTTTCTAAATTGCTTCCAGCAGGAGCTTCGCCAGCTTGAGCAAATTCTTTTTTAATCCTGTATTGTCCAGATTCATCTCCTGCTCCTTTGTGCACAACTCTAATAATATCTTCATGTCCTGCTGGACCTCCTCTAAAATTGCCAGAAAAATTTATGTCACCCCACCTATTTTTTAAAGTTTCGGCAATTTCATCAAGCTGAGGAGCGGCTGTTGTTCTGTCTATAATTCTTGTAATTAAGTCTCTTATTTTTCTAGCTTCAGAATCTCCATAGTTTCTATTTTTTTCTTCATTAACTTCGTTGAGAATTCCTGTGATAACATCACTCTCGGGCATGCCCAAGATATATCCTTCATATTCATTTGCTGCTTGCAATATCATTTCAAAAGCAACATCAACATTTTCTGTCTCTCTTCCCATATTTACCTCATAAAGCTAGACTTAAAATGGTATTCAAATCTTTCGGTATGTTTATTATTGTTCCGGCCGGAACTTGCAAACCCCACCCAATACCACTAGCAGCTGCAATGACCCACCAATAAGAAGAATCTCCGTATATTTGACCTGCTAACTGATCTAATCTTCTGTCTTCTTCTAAGATAATACTTTCTGTTTCAATGGTACCATTTCTAACTCCTGATCTCACTAGTGAGTTAATTGTACTCATAGTTCTTGTGTTAGGTAAGGGTCCAGCTGCTGACGTATATCTTGAAAATGACATAATTATCCTCTCTTCTTAACAGTTGTTCCAGGATCAGCAGCAGTTGCGCCACCCATTCTAAACATTCTTTCTGATTTTGAAAATTTATCATCATATACGTCGCCTGATACATTTTTCATAATCTCACCCACATTATATAGTGGTGCTCTATTGTAACCCGTGTGATCAAGACCGGGCGGAATATCATGTATAACATCAAAACTAAAAGTAATATTGCATCCGATAGGTGCTCTAGCATTATGATCTGTTTCCCATGGAAAGTCATCCAGCCAATTAAAAGTAACAGTTTTTATAACGCCAGCAAGACCTCTACCTTTAGTAGACTCAAAAGCTCTGACGTAAGGATTGACTTCAGGCCTCATAAATATAGACTCTGGATTTTCTAAAAATAAAGAAGCAGCATCTGAAACAATATCTCCTAAGAAAGCAGCTCCGTCAGTTCCGCCTGCTTTACTACCTATTGAAGCAAAACTGTCAATAATTCCTACTAAATCTAAGCCTGCAACACTAAAAGCTATACCTGCAACTGATTTTGTAAATGTCTCTGTAGGATCATTCCAAATATCTTCGTGCTTAACAACTAAAGATTCTTTAAATAAATCTTTATCTGACCGGTCTAAGACTTCTACAACGTATCTAACGCCGCCTAAATTATCTTCGTCTATTTTTTTCTTAACTTTTCCTAATACTCTTTTTGAAGTAAAAAACTTATTTGAATTGTCTTCGTTAGAATAACCTTCAATCATATTTGGATTTAAATATACATACATTACGCTACTTCCAAGCCCAGCAAATCCTTCTTGCCCAAATACATTAGGATCTTTAAGCCTGTTTAGCGTTTGGATAGTCAACAAAGGATTTGCAAATCCATTGACAAGGATAGTAGCAAGCGCTTCTGCTGCATAGTCAAATCCAATATTAGCTGCTGCATGTCCGAATCCTCCGGCGATGGAAGAAGAATCAGTTTTATCAGAAGCAATTTGCAAAAGTCCTTGAGGAGAACCAAAAATAGTAGCAAAAATTGTTATTCCTAAGTCTCTCCATTTTCTCATAAATTCTCCCATTACACCCGACCAGGCAATCTGTGCATTAGGGCCACTATATCCGACAGGATTTGCTTTTACTCCAGCATCTCCAATTCCAAAAGTTCTTGCTAGTGCGAATCTAGAATAGTTAGATTTGACAACATCACCAATTCTGAGTCTTACAATAGGAGAGGCACCAATTTTTTGAGAAAAAGGCTGAACAAATCTCGCGCCTTCTGTTATTTTATCAGGGTCACCTGTCTGAACAAGTGTTCCTTGTGTCCACTGCGGATAAAGAAGTGTGACAAATTTATTTATCTTATACCACATGTCGTCAAAGTCTTCTCTGTTTGTTGAGTAAACTGTGAAGCCCACTTGCAAACTTCTGGTTGTTGACTGATATGTTTGAACTGGGTCCATTCTACCGTAACCGGGCGTGGCAAGAAAGCTTGGTGATATTGTGTCTGTAAGTTGACTTAAGAAAGCATGAAAAGAAATGATTTCATTTGTTCTAAGATCTTGTATGTAAAAAGGAACATACTCGGAATCAAGCCTGTCTTCTAGAATTTTAACAACTCTCTCAGGTATTCTCGCTGCAGTTCCGTCCGTATCAATCCCTGTATAGGTATTTCTAACTAGTCGACTTCCTAGCATTCCTCTTGCGGGATTGGTTCTAGTGACTGTATTGTTTAAGTCTGATGCTGCCCTTAATATGTTTAAAGGTAAAATATATGCAGAAGGAACATCGCCCTGTTCCCAAAAAAGTGTTTTTTCAGTACCTATCTCAGAAGATGCAAACCCAGTCAATTTGTTTAAGAATCCCTTTCTAGTGCTTCTAGCACCTTTTCTTCTACTTTTACCAACTCTGTTGCCTGGAATATTGTCAAGTGAATCAACATCTCTTGCATTTGCAACTTTTTTAGTAATGTCTAAGTTGTCTTCATCCAGACCGTTGGTATGATGTAAGCTTTTTTCACCTATCATGGCAAAAACATTTGCTATTCTGGCTATTGCTGAACTATCAGTGAATATATTTTTTATAGCATCTTTAGATCCTGAGCCGGCTCCGCCATCTTTTAAAATTTCACTAATTCCTTCTCCAAAAAGAAATGTCTTTTTAATTGCTGAATTAGACATAGCCAACCAAAATCCTGGCGAGTCATATGTATCATGAATATGTTTTGCAACATCTTGAACGTTAGATGGATTTGGATTTTTTGAACCAAAAACAACTTTTATGCCTCTATTAAAACATGCTTCATAAGGAAAATCTGTCGGTGTCAATAAATTGTCAAAGAGATAGTTTTTAACAATAAACTTGTTTGAAGATCTAGATAGCCGCAAGACTTCATCAGAACTTAAATTTTCTCCTTTTTGAGCGATATTTTTAATTTTTGGAATAATTGCCTTTTTGTCTTCTCTTCCAAGAGCTTCAAAAACCGCGTCTAACAAGCTTTTGACAAAAGTAAAAAGTGCTATCATTCTAAGTGCAGTTTTAATTTTATGTGTAGGTGTAGTATCTTCAAATTTAAGAGCTTGATTATAGGTTACACCAAAAGAAGGTCTGTCTCCAGCAATCGATCCCTTGTTTATTCTAGATGAAAAAATCCAATTATTAGGAACACCAGTTGCATTTCTACTTCTAAGAGATTCTGCTGTTAGTTTAGGAACTTCTTCTCCCGGAATAGAACTAGGCATTGCAACAGAAGTTTCTTGATCTACAACTATAGAATTATCCTTTTCTAAAATTGATTTCTCTAAATTGCTAACAAATCCCTCTTCGTTTCTCGGTCCTGGTGTAGTGTCATATCCGGTTGCTTTTAACAAAAGAGATGCACCTGCATCTTTTAATTTTTCGAAAGAAGTATAATAGTCAGTATCATCTCTTACAAACTGATAGTTTTCGCTTGTGTCTAACGAATCAACATTTTGATAGAACTCATCGTCCATATTAAATCTACTATTTCTTTTAAGTGCTGCTACGCTAGCTTGAACAACAAAGTCTTCTGGATCATCACTTTCAACAGGAACTACAACATCTTTCAAAAGATTGTTTGCTGTTCGAGGTCCTGTAGGTTCTGACCCTACTGCAACTGATCCATCAACTTTGTTAATAATTGTATTAAGCTCATCCACCGGTTCGGTTGCTGTTCCTGTGTCTGGGTCGTCAAAATATCTACTATTACTATACTTTTCTAATTCTCCTGCTAGTATACTTCCCTGGATAATAAAAGGAGCAGAAGATATAAATTGATCAGGTGAATAGAGGACATCTCCTCTTTTTCCTGCTGTGGTATTGGTTGCATTGCCACCTTCAAACTCATAAAAATTACCACGGTTTTCAGCTACATATTTTAAAAAGTCGCCTATAATACCCGAACTACCTATTAGATCTTCACCCGTATGTGTATCTTTACCTAAATCATTCGCATCTTCATTTAGAGTATACTGAATAGCATCAACGCCTGCAAATCCATTTTCTGATAAAAAATCTTTAAGTGTTTCTCTAGACATTGTTTATTCCAATTCTTTGAACATATCTGACATTTTTTCTGACCATTTTTCTTCCGACGCGTGCTCTTTGATGATGTTTGTTATATTTTGAAGAATTTTTTCTTCTGATAAAATCTTGTCAAATATTTCTATCATGGGTTCAAATTCTTTTATAATTTCTTCAAAATACATATCAACTTCTTTTTTTTCATCACTACTCAAGCCCTCAGTAAGTTGATTTTTTGCAAAAACAATTTCGTCAACTACGTCTCTACTTTTTTTCAAAACATACCTCCAGTAAGCTGAATACCTGCGCCAGTTATATCTTTTGTTCTCTTTAAGATTTGAGCAAATTGCAGTTCACTAATTTTTAAGTTAAACTTATAGTCTGCATTATTAAAGCCTTCTTCTATCGAATTGGAAAGTGCTTCTTTCAACTTCTCAATATCGATTTCTACTTTTATTTCTGGTGGTGAATTATCAATCTTATCAATTAAATCTTGTATTGAGACAATAAACTGTTGATAGTCTCGGGATGCTTCTTCTGCAGGTGTGGCTAAATTTAGTTGCAAAGGTGCCCCAGGAAGTACAATTTGATCTGCTAGGCTGTTAACTTCACCCGCCATATCTTGAATTTCGGTGTTTACAATGCTCATAGCATCTGCAAAGCTAGTTTTAATTCCTTCTTTGTCAACAGCTGCAGCTATATTTTTCATAGCAATACCAACATGTTCAGAAATAGTGCTTCCAAATCTTTCAATATCAGAGACATAATGAGCCATAATTTCATCACCACCGTGATCACTGCTTCCAAGCGCTCTAGCAATTGCTCTAAACATTCTGGGCCAAGATTGAGGTGCTGCTCCTTCCTCAACTGCTCTATTATGTGCAGATTCAGCAATTGATCTAAAAAGATCTCTATTTGACTGATCTGCAATAGATGCTAAATTCGATGCTCCGGCCTGGTAGTTTACTGTAGCTGTATCCCAAGCTTCTGACAAAGATGCGTCGTTTAAGAGAGCATTACCAAAGTCAATTCCGGCGGTTGTAAATCCTGTTGTTAAGTTAGTAAATTCTTGATTTATTTCTTTAATGTGCCCAAGCATAGCACCAGAGTTATCATATGCTTTGCTTAATGAAGTTTGAAAATTCGCAGCATGCAGCGACATGGCTCTCATAGAACCCGCTGTGTCCATATCTCTCATTTCTTGACGCATTTTTTTCTGCTCAGCCATGGTTGAGTCTATTCTCACGAGAGTTGTATTAAGAGCTGCTAGTGCATCTGCTGTGTCTCTTGTAGCCGCTTCTCTGTTTCTTTCTCTTAGATCTTCTAGAGACGTTACCTTTTGTCCTGTTTGCAAAAACATCTTAGCTTGCTGAACATCCATGTTTAGCATATTTGCAAGTGCTCTTTGTCTTGTGTTAGACATGTTTTCCATATCTACACCTTGATCGAGAAGCTGATTTCTAAGCCTATGCAAAAACTCTTCTTCATTTTCGTTAGCTAGTGCCATCATTTCCATGGCATCCATTTGTACACCAAAGACTGCAGAAAATTGTCCTATTTTATCAACAGAAGTGTCAAAGTCTCTAAAGGGTGTTAACATACGTGAAAAATCTGATACTGATAATCCCATCTGGTTTAAACTAGCAACAACATTTGCAGCAGATTTAACAGTAATTCCAGTAAAGGTATTCATGTCTGTCATAACTTGTCTAATACCTTCACCCATCTGAACAAAGGGAATGCCCACGGCGTCACCTACGACTCTTGCTTGATTTGCAATCTCATCTAAGATAGCAGTAGAAGCCTCACCTGTTTCAGCAAATCCAACAGCTATTAATTGCGAAACTTCTTCAGATTGCATCTTCATAGAGTCTTTAAAGATCGCTGAATATTTTAGCATATTTTCATCAGACTGGTGCAACAAGTTGATGCTGGTATCTCCAAAATCTTTTGCTATATCCTCCATTATTTGCTGAGCTTGACCGTTTTTCAAACCTTCAAACTCTTGAAATTCTGCCATATTCTCTCTATATGCAATAACAGAATTTGCTATGGCTCGAGCGCCTAAATTTTCAGTTCTTTTAATTGCTTGAGTTAAAGTTTCGTTTGATCTTGTAATAATTCCGAGCTGGCCTTGTAAGTTTCTAACCATTTCTTGCGTAGAAGTATTACTATATCTAGCTATGCTATCATTTAGCGTGCCGAAAGCCTGTGTAGTAGCATCAGCGGCCTCTACCACAGTGTTTAAAATTGAACTCTGCAATGTAAGCTGTGATGTGTTTATTCCGCTTCCGGTGCCGCCTCCAGCCGGTCCGCCGCCTCCACCGGCACTACCGCCACCTCCGCCGCCTCCGGCGCCTCCGGCGCCGCCTGAGCCGCCACCAGAACCTCCGCTTCCGGCGCCCGGCGCTGGAGGCGATACACCACCAGAGTTTGAATTTAATGATTGAACAGCTGCAGTAAAACCGTTTTGAATTGCTGTTTCAATACTTGTTACAGCAGCACTATTAATATTCAAAGTAGCACTACTAAATCCAGACGTAATGCCCGCTGTTACTGCATTTGTTATTTGAGCAATTTCTTGTGGCGTCAATGGCATAGTGTTACTCCCTTAATAAATATCTCATTCCATTTTTTTATTTATAATTTCTTCTATTCTTGACAAGGGAGCAAATTTTTCTGATTGTTTTTCAGGTGCAAACTGCTTGTTTCTTTGATCAAAATGCTTAGACAAGCGTTTTATAAACCAGTGACGGTATCTCACCGGGAGTTTTTGCACGTCTGAATAACTCATATTCAGGTGCATCTGAAGCAAAAAGCATTCTTCCAGGAATGCTTCTCTCCAGTTATTTAGTGGGCCAAAAAAACTCTGACGTCATGGGCATTGTTGTCTCATTGTGATGCCCACAATTCTTACACTCAAATGATCTTTTCATATCCATGCCCGGCTCATTTTCTAAAATAAACTTTCTTAATGCTTTGGAATCAAAAGCAGGCATGTTCATAACAAAGTGTTTAATTTTCATTCTATCTCTAACATCATCTACAGATACAATTGAATTTTCTAAAAAGGAAGTAATAATGTTAGAAATAGAAGAACCGGTTACTTTTTGAATATTTCTTGATGCTATATTTTTCTCTCTTTCTTCTTTTGCAGTAACATACTTAAAATTCACTTTTTTCTTTGTCACAGGAAGTGTAAACTGAAATTCATTTTTTCCGGCTTCAATCGGAGTTATGCTTAATCTTTTAATAGGGATTGTTGTCAAGTCCACAACAAAATCATTATTTTTTCCGCAAGATTGACAATTACTCGATGCATGATATTCAGGACCATAACCCGTGACTCTAATACCAATCATCAATGCCATTCTGTCGCCGCTAATCATTTCTTCACAATTTACAGACTTATCAATAAGACATGACTGAATAAGATGTGTGAGTGCTGTGCCTTCTTTGTGAAAAGCAGGAGAAGCTAAAATATCTTCTTCTCTAGCAGTCATTGATCTTATTTGAAGAGTCGAAGTATTATAAAGTGTGCTATTAGGATCATATATGACACCTTTAGTAGGGATAGGAATAGACTCAATAGGGACTTCCCAACCAAACTCATCTTTCATAACATTTTGACGCATAATCTGACCATGATCAGGTGTAACTTCTTGATTTGACATATTTACTCCATAAAAAAACAACCGTATTAAGTATACGGTTGTTTAATTTTCGAGTAAAACTTATTTTAAATCAGAACTGAAGTACACAGTTGTCAAAGCTAATTGTAGCGTCTATGTACATGATGTCATCACTTGTATAGTCGAGTGTATTAAAGTTGACACTTGTTAAAAACGCGCCTTTGATGTCCCAAAGTTCAATAACTGTACCAATTGGATCAAGCATCTTAAGCTGAATGTCACGTTTGTAAAAATCAGCATAACCAGCACGACCGGATACAGACTCGTAATGTGTTCTAATCCACTCCATCATTTGCTGTGCGCCTGAAGGAGCAATTGGATCGTGAAGCTTAATAGATAAATTTTGAAATTCAAGTTTACTTGCAACTCTTCTGTAGCTGTTGATGTACTCAATCTTCTTTTCACCAATGTTTACATTGGGTCTATTTGCTGACGTTACCAAGAAAGAGTCAATACCCTCAATTGCAAGAACCCACCGATAATTTCTTTTAGGTTCAAACTTATTGGGAAGCATATCTGTGACTGATAGTGTCTCTGCCATTTAATTCTCCTGTTATAATATATAGTTCTTACTAGACAGTTGTTCCAGCATTTGTGACAACAAAGTCGAGAGCAACAAATTCTACTGCTCTTGTAGGCTGCAAATAGATCTTGCCCCTAATTGTGTTATTTTCAACGTCAGCCTGCGTCGTTGTTGTGGTGTCAATGATAACCTTGAATCTATCAACACCTTGTGCATCTTGTACAGATTGCAAGATCGGATTGACTAAGTTAGAGAATTTCTCTAATGTCTCGCTTCTGTTAGGCTCAAATAGAAGAGTATTAGCAATATTTCTAACTTTTCTTCTAACATCGATTAATAGCCTTCTAACATTTACTCTGTCAAGAGCAGATGCGTTTGCCATTAGCGTCTTTTGGCCCCACACAGCAAGTGGCTTACCTGGATATTGAGCCAAAGGATTGATGTCTGCATCATATAGATCATCTAGATTTGTTCTATTGAGTCTAACACTTGTTGATTCAACAGTTCTAAGTGCGCCTCTAGTAAATCCAGCAGGAGCAAACCAAGGATGACCTATTTTATCATTAAGTGCATAAGCACCTATTGTGACAACTGATGGAGGAACTGTTACCAGACCACGTGTATCTGGGTCTTCAACAGTTACGTCTGGAAAATAAGCTGCTGCAAAAGAAGAGTCTAAAATTCTATTCTTGAAGGCTGTAACTGTGTTTGCAACGTGTGGCTTCTGTGCAGATGAAGTAATAACAGTGTTGAACTGATCTCTTTCTTCAATATCTGTGATAAGCATCGCATCAAATCTATTTTCAACTGTTGAAATAGCATAATCAGAAACTGCTTCATGTCTAATTCCAGGAATTGAAAGAAGTTGAATATCAACGTCAGAAGTAGAACCCATTATATCCAAAGCTTTTCTATAAGCTGAAATTGTAGGCCCAGATGTTCCTCCTTGATTTAGTTCATCGTCAATTTCTCTCTTAGCAGCGTTATTTTCTAAGTCTCGTTGGTCTTTGTTAAAGATATTAACACCGTCAAAACCACCCTGTAACGGAACTGTAAACTTCAAGAATTTTCTATTAGATACCACACCGAAGTCATCCATAGTTAATCCTCTTGTCTTGTTAGTTGCATTAACAGCAATCACTCCATTTCTGACGTATGATGCGCTAAGCCACTGATCCGGATCAGCCAAACCAGAAGATCCTGTTCTTACTTGAATATTTTCAAGTGTAAACTTATTGTGATTGAATCTATCTGAGTCTCTAATAGTCCCTAAAGCATCAGCGACTCCGGCGTTGTCACCTTCTGAAAAATTGAAAGAATCTTTTCTGTGCGTCGGAAAATACTTTGAAATAGTTTCAAAAGTCGTATCAAAGGCAGATACAAGATTTGGTTTTGTAGCTGATGTTTTAATATTGGTTTGAATTCCCCAGTGTAAATTGACATCCACGCGTTTTGTAAATCCAGTGCCTTGAGAAATTGTCTCTCTGAAAGGCACAGCAGGTTCTCTTATTCTTCTGTGCATGTCACTTATTACCAAGTCACTTCCGACGACAGGACTAGCTAACAAAGATCCGGATGTTAAGAGGTGTCTAGGACCTCTAAATCCAACTGGAAGTGCTTCATCAGGAACTTCTTTATTCTTTAACTCATCAGAAAGAATAACTCTAACATAGTTATTTGTAACATTATGTGATCCTTCAACGACAATTTTTTGAGATTCATTATCAGTATCAAAGTTAAAGAAAATCTTTTTATCTCCTATAACTCTTCCGATAAATCTTGGCGAAGAGTGATCCAAAGAAAGCCCACTAAAAGTTATTAGAGCTTTTTTCTCATCATCAGAATCATAAAAATCTCTTAAAACTAAATCAAAAGTTCCAAACTTATCAGTTGCAGATGTTGATTTAACAATGTTCTGTATAGAAAACTTAAATTTATGAGAAACACCAGCGCCGTCTGAAAGTGTTTCAAGTTTAAATAGGTTGTAAGGCGCAGCACCAAACTTTTGTGAAATTACATATGGTGAAGAAGCATTGCTAAATCTATCTTGAAATGATTCATAGACAGGAACGTTTCCGGATGCAGTATTTCTTCCAATAGAAGACGTAAGTATGAATGCAGCCTGCTCTGGATAACCGGTTCCAGGAGTTGTAGTTCCAGCACCAGTAACTTCAGCCAATGCTGGATGAACATCGTACTTCCCGTATAATACGTGACCTTTCTGTTCGAGCTTCAAAGGATCTGTATTTAAAACATTTGGAAAATAATTGGGCGAATGCATATCAAAAGAAGCTGTAATTGCAGAAGGATTAGACGTTGTGGCTTTATAACCATTCATAAAGAGAACAAAATCACTGCCTCCTGAGCTTAACACGACGGATCCAGTTGTGTATCCACGAACAGTAGAAGAAACAGCGGCTGCGTCGGGTGCTGTATTCGTTACACCTTTTGCTCCGCTAAGTGACAAAACAACGCCAGACGCAGCAAGAATTACCCCACGAAGAATTGGAACAGAATTGGTTGCATTTTGTATTTCCGGAGAACTAAATATTGTCGAACCATTTGATTCTGACATGAAGCAGCCTAAGAAATAAGTTCTTCCAGGTTCTCCGCCGATATTAGCATAGGGGTTGTGCCCTACAATTCCATCAGCTTGTACTTGTTTTTCTCCGACAACAAATCCTGCACGAGTAACATTTCCTGTAGAAGAAGATCTTTTTTTACCGTCTCCGATGCCTAAAACTCTAACATAAGTCAGAGCTTGAGCACTCTTAAGCCACTCACTAGCTGCAATAGGTCCATACTTTAAACCATCTGAAGATCCGTAAGTAGCTTTATACTGCCCATAAGTTGCAAAAGTGAGAGGGACATAAGCAGGCCCTTCATTAGAAGTTCCTATAATTCCAGCGGGGACGCCAGCAGGCCCAGTGGGTATAGGTCCTGATAGGTCAATCTCTCTAGTACCGACGCCTGCTGATTTTCCTGTTAATTCTGCCATGTTTTATTCTCCATGTATCCTTTATAATTATTCAAAACTCACGCCTGAATTTGTAATAATGAAATCAATTGCAATAAATTCTACAGCTCTTGTTGGGACAACAACAATTTTTCCATTAAGTCTATTTTGTTCAATGTCTTCGTTGGAATTGTTTGAAGAATCCATGATAACATTAAAACTATCAATGCCTTGATTTCCTTGAATTGAAGCAAGCTTAGGCTTGACGAGTGATAAGAATCTTGCTCGAGTTTGAGGTGTGTTTTGTTCAAAGATTAATCCGTTTGCAATATCTGAAACTATCCTCTTTACTTCTAGCAACATTCTTCTAACATTGACTCTGTCTAGTGAAGATTTTGCTTGCTGAAGTGTCTTTTGTCCAAATATTACAAAACCACCGTCAGGAAAGTTTGCGATAGGATTAATACGCGCCTCGTACAAAATATTTCTATCTTCAGCAGTAAGTCTTACCTCAGTGTTTAGCACAGTATCCAAAGAACCTCTATTGAAGCCTGCTGGAGCAAACCATGGGAAAGATATTCTATCATTGTAACCTAATGCGCCCAGAGCAACAACTGAAGGAGGAACGTTAACAGCTTCTGTTGTTTGCTCATCTTCTATAATAACATCTGGGAAATATGTAGCTGAATAATTGCTGTCAAGTGCTCTTGATTCAAATTGTTCAACTGTTTTTCTTACATGAGGACGTGTTGTTGCATCATCGTAAAGTCTATTTAAACTATCGTCGTATGCAGGCATATCCATTAAATAGATAGCTTTGCTGTACTCTTTTGTCTTTTCGATGGCAAAGTCTGTTACATAGCTGTCTCTTATTCCTGGAATTGTGACAATATTGACTCTAGATGCGAAAGGATCGGTAAGAATCTTAATCCCTGTCCTGTAAGAATTTATTATATTATTGTCTTTTCCAGCGCCTGGTGATGAACTTACTGAAAGACCTATGTACCCTTTGTCATCTCCTGCTGCTTTTCCACCCGAATCGACAGAAGAAGCCTTGTCATTCATTTTTCTTTGATCTCTATCGAGAACGTTAAATCCATCAAAACCACCGTACAGCATGTTAGTAAACTTCATGTAGTCTGTAAATCTATTGAAAACAACTGACGAGGTAGCTGCGGCAATAGTTCCAAACGTCATTCTTGTTCTTGATCCTACGTCATCTGTGATTGTATACTGAGGTTTATTAAGCACACCATTTCTAATATAGGCTGCTTCTAGCATGTGCTCTGAAACTGAGCCTGTTAAAGCACCCATTATCGTATTTGGTGTCTGGCCTGCTGAAGGCTGATGGTAAAGTGCCACTTTTGCCAATGTAAACTTATTATCATTAAAAGCGTCAGCGCCAGATCCGGTAACTAAAACATCGAGCTTAGAAATACCAAGAAGCTGTGAATAGTTGCTCAAAAGATAATTGTGCTCTCCGCTGCCGTTAGCTTTGAGAACAGCATTAGTGACATCTCCTTCTGCTGGAACTCTTTCAAATTTAATTCCAAAGAAATATCTTGAATCAGCTAGCTCTAGAGAGCCAGGAGCACCCGTAAACCCAGGCGAAGAAGAAACAGCGCCTCTTGTTGCTTTAAATCTTAAAGGTACAGGAGGAAAAATTGAGCCCGTAAGAGACAATTCAGCGCCGGTGCCTACCAAAGAAAGACGAGTAGTATTTTCTGTATTTAAAACGCATTCTGATAAAATAGAAGTATTATCAGTCAAAGAATTTGTAGTTTTAACAACGGGAAGACCTCTGAATCCAAAAGGAAGACATCCCGCCGGAATTTTTCTATCTTCAACATCAGGATGCATTACAATTCTAACATAAGAAGATCTAATAGGTCTTTTTCCGTCAACGTTAAGTCTTCTTTCAGAGTCTGTCTCTGCATCAAAATTATAGTACGCCTTCAAGTCTCCAATCTTTGTCCCAACATAATTTTCATCTGCAGGATTTAGAGTGCACTGCGAGTATTGTTCTAAAATCTTAAGATCAGTATCAGTATCATAAAAATCTCTTACAAGAACTGTAAACGTTCCGTAAGGATCTTTTATATTTGTAGACTTTCTAAGGTTTGAAATTGATACTTTAACTTTTCTGTTACCTGCTGTTCCATCGTCTAAAGCTTCAAAGTGAAACAGATCGTACTCTATTTCTCCAAAAGGTTGTGATATAAAAGAAGTTGACTTAGCTGTCTGGTATCTAGTATTAAAAGATCCAAAAAGCTCTGTGTATGTCGTTCCATTTCCTCCTGCACCTGCATGAGTCTTATCTGATCCTGAAAGTATTGCAACAGTAGCAGCTGCAGCATCATGTTTAACTCTTGCAAGCTCATCTTCTACTGGAAAGTGTGAATATAAAAAGTGTTGCGACTCGTTAAATCTATCTGGGTTTGTATTTAAAATTTTGGCTACATAGTGTTTGCTGTCTGGATTAAGAGAAGCAGTATAAATTTTAATACCTGAAAATGTCTCATCACTCGAAAAGTTAGAGCCTGCTGCTGAAGAAAGAACAAGCTTAAATATCCCTTGTTCTGTAGTTCCGTCGTATGATCTTATCTTGGCAGTATCATCTGACGTAGAAGTTCCTGCATAAAATCCATTATGATCTAAAACCTCGAATCTCGAGCCACTAGGTGTCATAAGCATTGCTCTTATGAGATGTACATCACCTGATGCATCAACCGAGCTATTGTCAGTAAAGAGAGGCATCCCATACTGTTCGTTTGCTTGAGGATCGTGTTTAGCAACAAGAAACTGGACGACGCCATCGTACCTATTGTCAGAATCAGATCTAGATCCTGACAATTTAAATCCTGCATTTTTAACAGTTCCAGCTGTCTGTGTGTTTGATATATCTGTAGTCGTGCTATTCGCACCCGCACCCAAAACTCTTACGTAAGTAAGTGCTGTTCTGTTTTTAAGCCACTCATTAACCGCATAAGTTCCAAATTTTTCTGGATCAAGAGACCCAAATTTATTCTCAAAATCTAAAAATGACCCGACTGTAACAGGAACAAAAGCGGGCCCTTTTTGTGCAGTTCCAATAACTCCCGCAGGAACGCCAACAATTTCCGTTGT
>Ga0099849_1000299_pt1 | contig 22777 bp, 11 predicted proteins | sample CB_VirMetaG_4_FD_78177 | JGI IMG/M metagenome (GOLD analysis project Ga0099849, IMG submission 78177) | Freshwater to marine saline gradient viral communities from Chesapeake Bay - CB_1508_1M Viral MetaG | ecosystem: Environmental > Aquatic > Marine > Coastal | place: USA: Chesapeake Bay... | reverse complement strand
TCCTCAGTTACAGGAGCCTCCTCAGTTACAGGAGCAACTCCTTCTGTAGTAGTCTCTTCAACTACAGGGGCATCTACACGTCTAGACACACCCATTGACTCATACGCCTTATTTATGTCAGACAATAGCGAAGCTGCACTCTCAGGGCTCATTTTACCTTTGACTTCCTGATATATCTTCTCTGCCGTCTGAGGGTCATTTTGCTCAAGAATAGAATTGACTAGCTGTTCCGCCCCACCTTCTTCAAGACCATCAACACCATCTTTCAGGTATTGTTCTTTAATGTCAGCGTTTATTCCTTCCATTTCTAGCTGCCTTAGGTTTTCCTTCTTAAATGCTGCAAAGTCTTCTTCTGAAACAACGTATTGCTTCTTACCTATCCCAATCGCACCCAACGCACCTACTCTTCTCACCTTGTAATTAAGACCCTCTGGAGGCTTCTCGTCAAATATGCGCTCTTTTGCCCCTTCAGCAACATTTGGTTTCCCTTTGGCAAGGGCATCTACTATTTTATTTCGCCTATCGAACTCGTCTCTATTTTTTTGAGCACCCAAGTCCCCTTCTTGAGCGGCCATCGCCTGAACTTCTCTCTCGCCAGAAATAGGAATAATATCAGCCTCTGTAATTTCCTCTCCAGTCTTGACCTTGCCTGCTAAATTTTCCATCAAACTAACAACACCATCTCCCTTAACAGATTCACTGCTTACGCCATACATATCACCTATGGCTGAAAAGAATCCCCTAGCTTTATCTTGAACCTCAGGGTTACTGTTACTATATAATATCCCAAAGAATTGAGAAAGAGTCTCTCTAGGAACATCACCCTCGGAATACATTGAAACAAATCCTTCAAGCTGCGCTTTGGTGGCATCGTCAACATTAGACATAACCTCATTGGCCAAGTCAATCATTTCATTTCTGATTCCTTCATTCTTAGAAGCTCCAAGATAAATTAACGCCTCAAACGCTTCGTGAGGCACAGTAGTTGAGTCAGCCTTCGAAGCATTAATATGTATTACTGAGTTTTCAGAATTGAATGCACCTCTTCCCCTGCTACCTGTAGCCGAAAAGAAATCTCCCTGATTTTCGTGGACTATAACTCGTAAGTTCGGGTACACTTTATTTAAAGCCTCTAGGGCTATTGTTGATTGAACGTTTAAGATATCATACACACCAGGGCTCGCAGTAGTCTTGTAGTCCACGGCCGTGGCTTCATCTCTGTAAGCGTTAAGGTCTCCTACATTTACTTTACCAACACCCTCTAGTGCGTATCTATCTTTTTGTGCATACAATTCTCTTAGCAGGTCCACCTCGGACTTGTCATTTATGTCTACCATCTCCCCAGAATACCCCTCTGGCCTTTGTAAAAGGTCTATTACGTCCTGCCTTGACGCCTCTACGCCATTAATGACAAACGGAACGTTATTCTCATTAAGTTTTTGTTGTTTTTTGTTGGTTGCTAATATTTCCGACTGCTTCTTATTTATATCAGATATCTCCTTTGATATTTCCTCAGCCGCAATGTCTCCTGTTTTACCTTCTTCAAGCAGCCTTCTCTTTATGCTTAAGGAAATTAAATCTGGTAGTGCATCTTTTGATATGTTGCCCATCCCTACAAATTCCTGTTGAGCGTCGTACACATACTTAGATGCTGTTACGGCTGCATCCCTCTTGTCCATGTCAATTACCCCTGCATTCGTCAGGGTCTCTACAAGGTCTTTGTACGCCTGCCCATCAGCAAGAATAAGGTTTATTTGAGCGTTGGTCATATCTCCAGGTCCGCCAGTTGCGTAACCCATAGTAAACGTAAGCCCCACCTGAACCGCTGCATCAGGGTCTGTAAATGGAGCTCTTATGCCTTCTATAAACTCAGAATCAAACTCATTATCATCAGTAAACAGCGCGGCGAGCAGTTGTGCTCCGTCCTTTGCCAACGTCTCCGCTCCATATTCATCGGCTATCTCTGTAACTCCTGACTTCGTCCTGGACCCTCCTGATTTTAATGAACCGCCACGAGCCTGCCTAGCGCTGATGGAGTTAAGCTTGGACTGAAAGCCAGCAACTAAAAATGAATACAAGGAGTGTCTCAGAAGTTCACTGCCAAGTGGTTTTTGGGGATTCAAGTTTGAACTGGTATACAAAAAGTTAGTTGTAGCTAAGTTAACATATGCTCTAGCGCTAGGGCTAAGCGTAAACCTTCCCCTGGATAAAAACGAAAGACCTGCGCCTGCTCCACGAACTCCCCTTGACACAAGACCAAATCCAGCAACGCTACCTGCTACGTTTTGTATATAGTAATCTAGCCTTGAGTCTATTCCCGCTGAGTCGCCCACGTACTCACCGTCAAGTATAATTGGAAGCAAGTTAGAGTTAATTAATACTGGTTCATCACCCCCTAGGTACATTTTACTAACGTTACTTCCAGTATTCCTGACAATCTCAACGTCGTTTCCGTTTCCATCTTTAGTTACATATCTTTCAAAAGAAGCTTGATTCCTTGTATCTAGCCCAAAATCAGTTGTCGCTCCACCCGCCTCAAAGTCTCTTAAAAGTTCAAGGTCTCTGTCCTTATATCTGTAATTTCCGAATGACTGATTTATTTTTAAAATCCCCGATATGACGCTATGCGTAGCTCCCGAAGCAAAATCGAACAATGCATACTCACCCAAAGCTCCAAGAGGTGTTGCAGTCCCAGGTCGAAACCCTCTCATTGGGTCGTTTTGGGCATCTATAGCCATTTGGGCCGCGTGTGTAACTTCTAAAACATCCTCGCTTAGATAAGGATTGTAATCAGCATCTCTAAGAATGCCATACGCAACATCTGGGTTTGTTATCGCTTCATGGATAAAAAATTCTATTTGCGCCATCTGCTTATTGGCGTTTATTAATATTTCTCTCTGAACCTCATCATATTCACCGCCATCCATTGTTTTGTATTTGCCCCCAAACATCGCAGGAGCCATCTCGGTTACGTTTGTAAGGGCAGCTAAATAATGAGTCGCTACCAGCCTTTTAACTATTTCTTGCTGTAAGTCTTTTGCAACCGCTATTTGACTCCTTTGCCTTTTCTTCCTTTTTGAATCTGTAATGAAACGCAAAAGCTGAACTCCAGGTCTATAGGAAGACTCTCTTTCTTCTAGCCAATTGATAAACGAAGGCATATCTTCTTCAATTTTCTGCCAGTCGATTTCGGCATCAAAAAAAGCAGAAAACAAATCCATTCTGTTTTCAGTAATTTCTTCTATTTCGTCTTGACTTAATTCATGCCTAGCGCTTCCAAAAGATGTTCTTTGATATATTTCGTCCAGAGAAAATGGATAGCTTTGGTCTGATTTTTTTATAATATTAAGCATTTCGCCTGCCAAGCCTTGGAAATAAAAGTCAGGAACTGTAGCCGAAGCGTTTCGTATCATTTCCATTGGGTCAACTATTGAAGGGTCGACGCTCGCTTTAACTAGCTCTACATTTTTGTTTATTTTTTCCAAATAGTCCTGCAGTGGACCATATCTTTCTGAATCCCACGTAGCTTCAGCGTCTCCGAAGTTGTAAAACTCAACAACGGGCTTAAGGTCATTGGCACTTAGTCCTAAAAAAGGCAAGAATGATGTTGCGTCTTGAACGAACGCTGTGTTTTTGTAGTACTCATCTTTATCCTCTTTTGTTAAGCCCTCGAATGCAATGTCGTGAAATGTATCCATAGCAAGCAACTGTCTACCCGCATCCATAAATACATCCTCATCCATCGTAAACCCAAAACCAATGTCTTCACGCCCCTCTTCTACAACTTGAAGAGTTCCAGAGTCCATATTTAAAATAACAACTGGATTTGTTATGCCAGATTTTTCATTAAGACTGCTTTTTCGTTCAAAGCCTTTCCATCCAAGTGCAAATCCCAACGCTTTCTGCTTGCCATCCTCCCCTTCAACATCCATTCCCTGAGCTTCCTCTATGTTATTTGCAAACCATTCAAAATCTGCATCTTTAATGACTCCATTTACTATAACTTCAGGGTCGCTCGCCGAGCTAGCTACCTCCCATTCATACTGCTTGGTCAAGTATCTTTGCGCTTCGGGAAAAGATAATTGATAAAGTTTACCTCCGCTTCCATCAATTTCTACCCACGGAGCACTGTCAAGGACTGACTCTGGACTTGTTAAGGTGTATACTTGACTAACTGGACTAGCAGCTGACTCTATTTTTTCTGAGAATATACCCCCTTGCCCTTCGGTAAAAAATTTACTTTCAAATATTTTGTTAGCTGTCTGATGTATCTCAGGGTACTTAGTAATTAATTCTGCAGACACGAAGTTTTTGCCATAAGCACTAAACCCAGCAGGGTTAAATACGTCTCCCTCCTGGTCAAAACCAAATATAGGTCTGCTTTCTCCGTAAACGTCATCAAGGCCCGCCTCTTTTCGCATTCTCTCCTCATAATCAGTAGTATATTTAGTGAAGCTAGCTCCATATAAGTTCCCTGAATGTTCTTCCAGCCAATCGTTTAGCTCTCTTCTTTTAATTGGTCTCCCCTTCTTGTCAAACCCAACAGAAATTTCCATGAATGGAGTATATCCAGATGCAGCAAGCGAGGGGTCATAACTTCCAAATACTAATGGTGGTCCACTTACAACACCACCTTTTAAAATTACGTCTGTGTTGTCAAAAAATATAGCTTTCTTTTTTTCGAACCCAAATTCATCTAACACAGGATTCCCCTCATCATCCAATATTGTTTCGTAGTCGAAGCTATAGGGTATTGATTGAACGCCAGGAGTAAGTAAAAAGGTGGCAGCACTATTCCTTTCGCTTTTTATGTCTGATTTTAATCTTTTAATATTATCAGCAACAAAACTTTGAGTGTCAATCAGGTTGTAAAATGAAAAGTTTCGTTCCAAAAGGAGCGGCACATCATCACTATTAGTTATGTTTTGATTAACTTTTTCCACAACAGGGTTATATACGCTCCTTGCGATGTTAAGCGCTAGATTCTTCACATCGTTGTTGTTGTCTGCGTCGAATGGAATTTTCAAGGCCAACATCTGTGTGCCAATAAGGTTCGGGAATTCCTTACCTGTAATCGGAGACTTTATTTTAGCAAATGACGGAAGCTCTCGAACCTTGAGCTCAAAGCTAAAACTAGAAATTCTCTTTTCCCGCTCTTCAGGACTTAATTCAATTTCTTCGACTTCTGAAGATTCACTAGAACCCATCTGGTCGGGTCTAAAATCAGTCAATATCGCAGGATTATCTCCGACTCCAACTCCACCTCCTGAATATATCCTAGTGCCACCCCCTTGAGGTTGACTCTCTGATGTGCCTTCGCCTCCTGATGTGCCCTCTTCTCCTTCTCCAGGGATGTTATTCAAGTTGTTCTCTTCAATCATCTCTATTTGTTTTTTTATCGCCAGGATACCAATCTTCATAAGCCTCAAACACATCTTGCGCGAAATCAGCTCCATTTCTGCCGTCTGATATTTTTGCTAGTACTGTGCCGTCTTTATTTTTTACAATCCAAGTGTTGTTGGAGTCAAGTTCTGCCGTAACAGACCCTTTTTTATTGGCTGAAGTTTTGTTTGACAGTTCTTCAAAAGCGTTTCGAAGCAATTTTTTTCTCTCGCTCTCGTCTCGTTTGGTATTTTCCCAAGGGGTCTCAAACCCTAAATCTGATGCATTACTTACACGACTAAAAACAAGTTTGCTTCCTGAGCCTGTAGTAATCATAAAATTGCCACTTGGCGTGGAACTCCTACTGCCTGAAGAACCATCGCTATCAAGTGGAGTACCAATTATACTTACGTCGCCATCAATCATACTTGAGCCATACCTTCCTTTATCGTATTCTGACCCAGCAAGGTCAAGGTCGTTTGAAACGGCTTCGGCGGCGGCCAAATAAAACTGTCGAACACCTTCAGGGCTATCAAGGGCATATTCCACTCCCTGAATAGTTCCCTTAGCCACGCCTCCAGACTTTTCAAAACCAAGTTCGAATTCAGCAGCCTGAGCAGCTAAGTTTATTGCATTTGGGTCTCCCGTTGCTAAAGCAAGGTCCAGTTGGGCATATAACTCGCGTATTGCTTTTTTCTTTCCTGAACCCGTGTCAGATTTGGTTCTGAATTCAAAACTTTCTTTTGTCTGTGAATCTATTTCGTCTGACAATTCCTCCGTAGCTCTCTTCTTGACTTCTTTCCATCCTGCACTATTCATCGCAGGTTGCATATATCCATCCTTGGTTACAAAAACAAGGAAATTAGAGTCGTCCATCTTAGACTCGTCTGTAGTGTACATTTCATCGACGTCTACGTCACCAAGATAGTCAGCTGCTAGTGACTGTAATTTGTATGGGTCTTCAACCGTTGCTTCGATAAAATTTCTCTTTGCAGGCACATATGCGTCATTAAATCTTTCGCTGGTCGCATTTTCATAGTAGTTACCCTGCGTGACCGCTCCCAACTCATCGACAAAAGCCGTAATGTCTCCTCGCACATCGTACTTCATAAACATCTGCTGACTTAGGTTAATTAAATTACCCATTGACTGAAGGCTAGATATATCGTACGGTCTACTTATGTCATCAGTGGTAAAGACAACGCCTCCTGTTCCGTCTCTACCCACAACCAGCTCTGCGTTCCCAAAGTCCATATATCGACCCGTGTGGGTCATAAGCCAATCATCACCAGCGCTAAGAATTGGGCCTCCTTCAATTGGATTGCCCTCTGCATCAATCCCCATTCTCATCTGCTCTCGTTTTGCAACGGCTTGGTTGTATTGTGCAGTGTAATTTTTGAAGTTTGTAACTAAACCCTCGGTGTTTTTAAGATTTCTCTTGAACTCGGCTACTGAAATTTGATTACTCTTTAGAAGTTTTTCTTGTGTGAGCAGGTATTGTCTCATATTATTGGCGCCCTCAAACATAAAATTGTTGAAGTCCACATCCATACCAACATCCAAGTTGTCCATAGTGGCAAGCGTCGTAGATATGTTCTTATCTATCTCTGCCTTAGCCGCCATTCTGCGGTCACGCTCTAGATTGATAAAATCTACAAATTTGCCCGTAATCTCAGACCAATCTATTACGTCCTTACTTACATCTCTAGGAGCCCTAGAGAAAAAGTCTTGCTGCTGAAAGTCTTGGTTTATTGCCACTATTATCCTGTTTGTTGAGTATTAACACCCGCCTGCGATATAAATTGATTGTTATATGCCTCTGTTCCATACAACGGGACGTTTGGCGCAAGTGCAGGAGCCATTCCAAACAATCCTCCTACGCCTGCTGCCAGGTTTTTCTGTCTAGCGGCTCTTAACCCCTCTGCTCGCTCTCTTAAAAACTGAGACTCGCCACCATATATTCCTGCCATCTGCTGTGCCGCCTGCTGTTTCTCTTGTATAATAGCCGCGTCTCTAGCTTGTATTTGCTTGGCTTGCTCAGCCGCCAATGCGAACTGTTGACCTGCCACTCCACTTTGAATAGCTTGTGCCGTGGCTTGTGCCGCTCTTGGGCCTGCAGCCTGTGCCGCATCAATTTGTTGAGCAGCCAATACTTGACTTTGTCTCATTGCCTCGTCAAAGGCCGTGTTGTCAATTCTTAATTCTTCAGACTCAAGTTTACCAATCTCGGCAATAGCCTTGTTCATTAATCTATCAGACCTCATTTCGTCCTGCTGAGCCTGTCTCTTTGCTTTTATTGCTTGAGCAAAATTCACGATTCCTCCTATAAGAGAAGATGCCGCTCCAATAATAGGCATTGCTGTCCCTATGCCTCCCTCAATCTTATCCATTAAGCCTGCAAACTTACCATCCCCTTCATTGAAATTAAGTGCATCAAACTTAAATGGCTCGTCGAAGTTAAAAGATGGCTTGCTAATTCCCTGAAAGTTTAACTGCTGTTTATTTTGATTGTACAGCGTAGGATTATTCATCCTGAGATAATCCATGTACAATCCTTCACCTCCCCCGCCAAGTGAGCCATTAGGCATGTCGGGTATGGTTATTTTAGTGCCATCGGCTAATGTTATTTCGTTTGGCATAGAAAAAGTATATTTTACAAATATACTAAAAACTACGGCTTACTCTCCATATAGTCGGCCTCTACAGCGTATACTTCAGCCCTAGATGTTGTGTTTAGGCTTAGGTCTATTTCCATAATGTGACCTGTAATGCCTGCAGATTCATTCTCACTGCTTCTTGCGGCAACGGATATGTAGTCTCCAGGTGCAGGAGGAATCGGTGGAGTTGGAACTGAATAATCAACAAACAACTCTATTGCCACCTTGTCTTTTCTGTTGATTATTTTGGTAATATTCCCGATTTCGCCTCTGTTTACGTAAACTAGGTCATTGAACCTTATGGATGGGTTTATTGGGAATCCTAGCTCATACTGAATAACAGTGTTAGATGATGGGTTCTCAGGCGTGTATCCAATAGCGGTCACCTCACCCGTAGGTGTGCCCACAAAGTAACTTACCGAAGCAGGAGCCGTGCCCACCCCCTTAAAGAACCTAACGTTATCACCATACCCAACCTGTCTTATGTACGCAAAGTGTGCGTTCTCCTTCTTGACAAAGGTTACCGTAGTGCCTGAGTTCATATCAGTCTCAAGACTAGTACGAAGGTTAGAGGACGCATCAACCTCCGCCAAAGCCCTAATGGCTTTAAACACCTTAGATGTTATGGGCGTTCCATTAAAACAAGTCTTTACTCTTGGCGTTACATATGGAAGAATTGATGAGTCTCCATCTACAGCCTCCTCTAGGTAAAATGTAGCCCTCCCGTTTGTATCCGTATTGTGAATGTTTAGATTGCCATTCTTAAACGAAAAGAAGTCACTATTCATCCCAGCCATATAATCAGGATAGAACGAGTAGAAGGAAACCCATCCGCCTATGTTATCATCCGATGATGTTGGTGTGTATGTAACTGTATATGCCATTATAGTTCTGTTAACATGGTTAGTAATTCTTCTTGAGGGAACATATCGCTTTTGCCCTTATTGGTGTTAGAATGCGACCAGAGGCCCTTAACAAGCCCGTAGTAAGCGTCCTGATTCCATTCGAAGGCATCAGCCCCTTTTTCTTTTACAAGGGCAGGAAGGCCTTCTCTGACGTCTATGTTGTCCCTGTCTGCTATGTGCAATATCAAGTCTCTAAGCGATTTAATCTGAGTATCAGAGTATCTATGCCAAAACTTGTAGCCCTTGAATGGCTTTGAAAGCTCGACTATTTGCTCCTCGTGCACAGTGTGTCCAGCGTAAGTCTTGCCATCCTTCAAGTATCCGAAGTTACACACCTCGATTCCTACACTATTTGTGTGCATCTTGTGTTTCCCGTTCTTGCCTAAATGCCACGCATAACCTCCGTCGGGGATACATCTAACAATCTCGCCGTCGTGCTCAAAATCTGTATTGAATATCGATGGACCTCCAATAAGAAACTCGGTTGCAATGCGACCTCTAGAATCCCTAGCCCAATTGTTCACGGTTCTGTATGGATTCTGCCATCCTGCTGTGTGATGAATAAATAGCCACTCCTTCTTTGTAGGGCCATCTAAGTATTCACCTCTAGGCAGGAAGTGGTTATTGATAACTATATCGTGAGTTCCGCCTATAGTCTCTTGCCTATCTGTTGTAAGGCCAAACAGCATCGCCCAAGTTATAGGACCTACAATACCATCGACATCCAAGTCCTCTTCTCGCTGAAACCTCATCACCTCAACTTCCGTTACAGGGCCAAAGATGCCATCAGCCTCGATGTCGAGTTCTTGCTGAATTTGTCTTACCTCTTCTCCTGTATCTCCTTTTTTTATTAGCATGCTGCTTTATTTGTTACAACTCCACTTGAGTCGACTGTTAAAACATCTGTTCCAACCTTGTAAAACCCTGAGGAAACTATGCTAGTTCCTGCAGCATCACTATATATTGTATCTCCAACCATAGGCGTCCCTGCCGTTCCTGTTGCATCGTGATAATACGTAGTGGCAGGAGTTCCTGCACAAGCTGTTGTGGAATGCGATGGATGATAAAACCCTGTAAACGAGCCAATGACTTTTGTTATTATGCCATTCGCATCTACAGTAATACTAACCATATTTGAAACTCCTGTAGTGTTGAATGTGCCAGCAGAAACTTTTGTAACCCCATTTACATCTGTAAAAACATAATTATATCTCACAGGTACACCTCCTGTGCCTCCGCTAAACGTGGAGTGATATACTGTGATAGGGCCTGCAATTTGGAATGAAGGTAGCGATGCAGGGCAAGCAACATCTATGTCAAACAACTGAGACTTAACCAAGAAAAGGTTGATTAGTAATCTTGATGGCGTAGCAGTTGTTTTAGGAATTACCATCACGTATTCAGCTGCATTTGTAACCGTAGTTACGTCTGAGCTATTAACAATTATGTTTTGCGTGCCACTTAAGTTATAGTTTGTGCCATCCCAATCTTTAATTGTAAATGGTATAGTAGCAGTCCCTGAAGATGGTAGCGGGGAAATAACTCCGTTATAAGAGAAAAACTTCTCTACAAATCCATCTATAGATGACGTGTAAGAGTTTACGGTATTAGTGCCTAAACTTGCAATCATACTCGCCGCATAATCTATACCCGTCGCTAATGCACCTGTTGTTGTTCTGCTTGGTTTTAATCTAACAATCACTGCTCCTGTGGCTGATTGAAGTTCAACTGGAAAGTTGTAAAGTTCTTGGCTAGGGAACACATTGTCTCCGCTTTCATTAAATGTAGAACATAGTTCAGCACAAGTTGGGCAAGATATTGTCCCCCCAAATGACCCTCCATTCATATAGTATGCCACACCATTACCCAAGCTATATAGCCCGTCTGAAGCTAGAGTAGACATGTTGGCATTTGTAAACACGCCCGTAACCTTGTTTTTGTCGTCTGCATCTATGTAGTACGTTCCTGTTGATGAGCCCGTACAGCATACGTCATAAAGGTCATCATCGAAAGATGTAACAGGCACTTTTTGATTAAACGTTCCAGTGACAGTGTTTCTTAAATCCCAAACAAGGTATAAGTGGTCGTGCCCTGCGGGTCTAGAAGTTAAATTAAACTCTCCAAAGTATCCATTCCCTGCACCATTTGCAGTCACAGTAGGTATTGTTGTTGCTCCAGACAATATGGTCTGTATGTCAGATGCTGTATACTGAGTGTTTGACAACAAGTGCTTGAAGTCATGCCTAGTGCTCGTAGTCATATTATCCAACGTGAACGACTCACTATTGAAAGCAGCCATTCTTATTGTGTCTCCAACGGCAGGAATTACGCCATTGCCAGGCAATCCAGCGGTAGCGATAAATTCACTAACCACAACTCCTGTACCCGAACCACAACTAAACTGACCTCCTTCTAAAACAGAATACCCTCCACTTTCTATTCTTGATAATCCGTAGCCAACTTGAGAGCCTGATTTTTCGTTACTAGTGAGAAGAATATTATATACGTTAAGCCTGTCTGCCGATGGGCAAGGAGCTGTAACCGTAAAACTACCCATAAGCCCTGACGGATACGCCATATTAAGGTTGAGCCTCGTTGGTTTCGCTGACGTCTTAGTAAACGTGTAAGTAGTGTCAGTAGTTATCGGAGAACCACTACCCCCCTTAGTAGCACCATCCCACGTAATAGTAGGAGTAACGCCAACAGCTGCTGCCTTTGTTATTTCATATGGGTCCTCTATGGTGAATATGCTAGCACTTAATGATATCTCCGTCTCAGAAGTCACTGCGGCCACGTTGGTCGTTTGACCCGTTCTCTTGTTTCTTAGCTGACACGCAGTTGTGACTCCGTCAGTTACAAAAGTAGCGTTAGTATCTATGAGTCTTAAGGAATCTGCGGCACTTATAATAGTATAAGGTTGGCCTTGCGTTATGCCTATTTTAGAGCCAAATCCTAATTGTGTATCAGAATCAATAGTGGCAATTGGTAAAGCAGTTTGTGTTGAATCAACTCGAACAATATCGCCCACAACCACTGATGTAGTAAAGGTCTGCGACTCATCAATAAGTTTGTTGGTAGCACCCGTCTCGGTTTCCGTACCTGTGACCTTTGACGTAGGATTAGTGGTTACATCACCATCAGTTACGAAGTCTTTGATATCTTCAATATCCACTTCAATTGCAATATCACCAACAGTGTCTCCCACTTCGATTTCAGTGTCAGTCGTGCTTCCACCCTCAGACGCCCTGCCGTCAATAAATCTGTTTATAATTACATTGCAAGGCTCTATAAAAGTAGGTGCTGGCAAATTACTTCCCGTACTAGATAAAACATACTCTTGAGAGTGTTCGTCATACTCCCCTAAAGTAATCTTGTTTATAGAGCTCTTCAAGGAGTCTCTGAAGTAAGACTTCATTCCTACGTTGGACACTATCGCTATTTGGTCGTTCTGACCTCTAGCACCCGTCCCTGAAACTCTTATTACTGCGCCTCTTTTGGCATCAGTAAAGTAGTAGTCATATCCATACTTAGCGAAACTCTCAGCGTTCCTACTAATACCAAACTCCTCTGGCCTTGGCAGTTGATTCCCTAGGAATGTGTTTGACTTGGCAAGTAGTTCGCTTCCCTCGTCATCTGATAATATATTTTTAGATACTAGTATTCTAGATATCCTATCCTCTTGGAGAACCAAGATATCTTCGCTTCTATCAGCCAATATCATTATCTCCCCAAAGTTCTTGTCAAGGTCTTTGTAGTTTATATCAGCTAGATTAAACTCATTAAGAGAGTTATAATTCGTTTCATCGTTGTAGAAACCGCTATAAGTCATTGATGCAAACCTATCGGCCTCCTCATAATTTACATCAACTTCAGTTGATACTCGCTCTCCTAAAAAGAACTTGTGCGAGGCTACCCTATCACCTACGCTTAACGACTCTACGCCATTGAAGAAAGTGTAGCAGTTGTGAAAGTTTAGGTCGCATATCGCATCTGTGCTAGTAGCCGTATCCTGATTTTGAACATTTCCCTTGTGCACTAATTTGCTCGCACTATCATTGGCTATATCAAAAACTTGATTTCCTTCGTAGTATATTTCTGATGTTATTTCGTGGGCTTGGGTTTCAAATGCGTAAAAACCTGCGTTTTTAATGATTTTAACCTTACCTGTGGTTTTCATTTTCTTTAGACCTCTACACCCTTTTCTTCCTGCTTGTGTTTTAAGTAGTATTCTACCATTTGAGTCTGCCACAAACTGAAACCTATGCTCTCCTTGAGGGGCTCCTTGGAATGTTGCGGCGCTAAGTGGTGGTTGAGATGTTCCTAGTGCACTATAATATCTTGCATCCAAAGTGCCTGCCCCTGAGTCAAACTTAATATCGTTCCAATTTATACCTCCGTTATGGCCATCAAAAAACTCCTTGAAGTTTGCGTAATCGGCTTGAGCGACAAAATTGTCTATTCTAAACTCGTCAATTATTTCCTCACATCTTGCCGTAGTCCCTTCTCTTTGATGAGTTATTCTTAAAGAAACTAAATCACCTGCGTTTATAGCATAGTTGTCAGCAGCGGAAGGAACAGTAGGAGAGGAAACCTCCTCGTAAAGTTTTATAAACATAGAAGGCTGTGCGCCCCCTCGTGTTGATTTTGATTCTGGGCTTATATTAATTATTTCTGTGCCCACATTTTCAACACTCATTTTGTTTTCTGGCTTTATGGACATATAAAGACCTTGCAATGAAGTAGTGTTGCCTGGTATTTGGTCCTCTCCAAATGCTTCAATATCTAAAACAGTAACCTTAGAAAGCTTATTTAAAGTTCCTGATGAGTCTGCCTTGACGGTGAGAACGTCACCCGTCTTCATCTTGTTTTGGTTATCACCCTCTAACTTGAAGTAGCAAGTCCCATCGGTATTGTCGATATATGCTACGTCAGAAAATATTGTATCGTAGTTGCCTCCAGAGCACTTTAAAAAGAATTTATATTTCTTAGCCCATGCAGGTGGTTTTTGAGTCAGAGGGATTCTTGCCCTAACTATATTGATTTCATCACTACCGCTTGCGGGAACATATGTGGTATTGTTCTCTGAAGTAAGTACTGTAGTCGCTCTATTGTATTCGTCCAAATAAACAATGCCAAGGTCATAGTCTCTATTACTATGCAACGACTTTTGACCAGTACCAATTTGAGAAGAGAAAAAGTCAACTGCCGTAACGTCGAAGTACTCATAATAATTAGCGCCATCATGAGAAACTTTGAATGCAGGAAAACTAAAGCCCACATCATCACTTCCTGGATTTGTGGTTATTTCTATTGGCTTAGTCTGTACAAGCAGTCCTATTGTCGCTCCTATGCCGCTTATGCCATCTCCTAGCATTGTTAGGTTTGAACGACTTCTTATTCTTTCGTAAGCACATATATACTCCTCCGTGAAATTACTAGACACCCCACACATAGGATTGTTGTTTAATGTGCTAGATGTATTTATAAAATTTAGGTTTGTTCCTGTGCTGTCTAAATACCCTAGTGCTCTCTTAAACTCATCGCTAGAAAAAACTTCATAAATAGAGGTATATGCCTTAGGTAGCACGTAGCTTATTTCAAACTCAAAAGTCTTGACTTCATCAGTCAGCGTTGAGTATGTAGACACAGAGTCGTCTCTAGTAAAATAGAATATTAGGCTTATTTCATTATCCTTTTCCAAACTGACATCAGAAAAATCAACTGTAACCTTACCCTCGACAGACCTACTAGCGGAAGGAGTCTCAATGTCATATGTAATTGTATTGATGGTCGTGTTCGCAGAAGTCTTAAAAAAGTCGTCAGTATTTATTTTTCTTTCAGACGTGTATGCTATTTTAACATCATTCCCATCCGAATCAATTAGGTCTCTTCCGTCGTTGTAATTACCATAAACAAGCCTGTTACCCGATATGGTCTGCGCCTTTGCTTTTAGTGGCACGTTGTCGTATGCCCTAGCCAATTGATTCGATGGTAGCGCAGCATATGCCTTGCTATTGTCGAACACGATTGTTTTGTCTACATTATCTGGATATCCTAAATCATTTTTGTCGTAGGTCTGAACTATACTGATGGTGTTAGTGTCACTTACCTTATAACACAATTGAATGCTATCTACACTATTAGGACCTGTGTTAAATGTTACTTCGACAGCATTGAATCTGTTCTCCATCCCTCCATTGTCATATGAAGAGCGATTAAATTCAAACTTTTTAGCCTGAAAAGCCAACTCAGAAAATGAAGATAATGCGCTGTACTCTCCGTCTCTGTATCTATATCTATATGCGAATGCAATCAGCTTGTCCTCAATGAAGTTCTCCTCAGCACCCGTATTTATCATATTGATTGATGGCGGAAGTGCTGGTGGCTTTACAATAACGCTAATATCATCTTCAGTAATGTTATCCGAAAGCGGACTTCCCGAAGGGAACTGATAGTGCCTTGTTACATTGATTCTTCTAGGAGGATTCAAGTCATCAGTAAAAAACAACAAGTCTCCAATTCTATTTACTCCTGTAATTAAATATCGAGGATTGAAGTTCAATACGCTAACCGACATAACGTGATACACAAGTTGACCTGTGTTCATATTGTATGATACAATCATATCTACCGCATCGGTAGTTTGTCCGTCAGCATTCAATCCTCCTGGGTCATAAACGAACCAATATATGGTTTCGTTAACGTCGTCGGCATAAGCCCCAATGCACTTAGCGCCAAACGACAGCCTTTGCCCTGCAAACTCTAGCTCAGTAAGTCTTTTGCTACCCTGAACATTTTGGACAGCCCCCATGTCATCGCTAGCCCCAGAACTATTTACTCTGATGTTCATTGCATCAATATACTCGCCATCGGGTAGGATGCGCTTATCGACGCCTTTATTCATGCGCCCCTGAAGGAAAGACTTAGTTTCTTTCATTATTTAATTATGTTTCCTTGTGCCCTTAAATTCATTAATAGTCTGCCAGGATGAATATTGCTCATTCTTATTTTGGCATTTCTAAGTAGCGTAGACTTGTCTTTCTGAGACCTTCTAACTATGTACTCCTGAATTCCTACTCTTGAATTGAAAAGCATATATTTTATGTAAGCGTAAATATATTCCTCGAACAGCTTGTTCACACTCACAAGCGAATCATCTCCACCCTCCATTCCGTCAGAAATATACTCAACGATGCACGTTTCCCCGCTCATTCCTGATGAAAAATTTATAACGCCACTCTTATTGTCAATCTTAAACGTAGGGTTTGAGTTCGCCGTTTCTGAATTTAAGCCATACCTCGCTCCAATTGGAAAGTCAAAGTAGTATCTGTTATTTATAAGATACCCCTCTTGACCGTGATACTTGCTACCCTCGTTTAGGTATATACTTTTGTTTGTTTTATTTATTCTCCCTGCGTCTAGTCCAGACTGCTCAGGCTGAATAATGTTGCCTAGCTCATCAAACAATATATTGCAATCATTATCTTGCAGATAAGCCTTGGCGCTGTTTATTTGAATGTTCTCAGTAAGAGGATATAGGCATCCGTTCTTAAATAGTGATATTCTCACCCAATTGACATAGTCGTTAGGAAGGACAAATCTTAGGTTTTCGCAAACATCTAGTTCCAATGCTTTGATTTCCTTAAAAGCATCATAGTTTAGCTCTTGAATACCACGCTTAGCATGGAATATAACTTGAGCTCTAGACACGTTCGCTAGCAACTTATCTTGCCCCGTATACATCATCATAAAGTTTTTTACGATGTCCGATAGGGATACATACTGATAGGAACCCCAGTTAGCGTTTTCAGGACTAGCTCCTGCGTTTTCATAATATTGATATCCTGTCAAATATGCCATTACTTATCTTGTGTGTCTTCAATTGATGCTTGCCCCACTGTGTACTGATAAATCTGCTCGTCCCTAATTGAAACGCCAGCCAACTGTAATATCTTATTTACAAGCAGCGGAATCTCTGATTCAGGTAACTCGAAGTCTTGGTATCCTGGTTCTGAAGGGTTAAATAAGCCCTCGGCAAATCCTGTCCACGCAGGGTCAAGCGGTTGTCTAATATATTGTGCAATTACGCTCCCCTTGTTAGTTATGCTGTTAGGGTACATAATTACGTTGTCCCCTTGCATTAAACACGATGGGAACATAGTTGTAGGTTTCGTTAGGTTAGACGAATCAAGAGACCAAATCTTTGATGGGTCTTGAATCTCAATCTCTGAGTACTTGCTTGGATTGAATATTTTATATGTCATAAATAAACCACCTCCTAGGTCTTTGAATATGTCTTCTGTAAGGCCCAGTATGGTGTCAGTCACAGACGTTACAAACGCAGTGCTCGATGTGTATGTGTTTACTACCAAGTCGCCAACAACTACTGAAGAAGTAAATGTAGCACCAGTGTCAATTAGCGTCGGTGAAGATGGTGTTGCGCTGAAAGCGGTTTGCGTGCCCGAATCATTTTGCGTGTTGTAGTATACCAACTTATTAAGAAGGTATAAGTCGCTAGGCTTGTCAAAAACGTGACTACCACTGCTTGCGATATTATCTAAGCACTTAATCTCTGAGAATATCTCTATAACTTGTCGCTTGCGCTCTGCGAGGTCTCCATATGACTCATTTGTTGCAGCACTTACCGCAGTAGACTGATTGACCGCAACTCTTTTATTGAGTCTGTTTACTTGGTCATTATAATCATAGAAAAACTCCTTGAAGGCATCCATCTGAGCATGTCGTGCATAGTTGTTGAAATCCTCTGGTGGTATGTATCCGTAGTTGTTTTTATTCGCTATAGCGAGTACAGTTTGACGAACCTCGTTAATCATAACGATAAAGATACAAAATAAAAAAGGGGTCGAAACCGACCCCTTTAGTTAATTGAGTATTACTCTTTATTAAGAAGAATAATCTACATGAATATAAGCAGCTGCAGTCAATGGATAGGTCAATCCTCCTAGAGATACAATCGGCTCTGTCCAAGAATGCTCTAATGCTTTGCCTATAGCGGCAATGACTTCGTTTACAACGACCTTTGTCTTAGCTGCATCAGATGCTGTTGTTGCCACCAACTGAAGCGCTGCTATCTCTCCTGCTCCTCCCGCTGCTGAAGTTTGCAATGGAGTATCAAATACAATATCAACTTTGGTGTTACTACTAGTCCTTACAGCTAGAACCTTATGACAAGGAATTAAATAATCCTGGTCAGAAACGGTTGCTTTTAAAAATTTAACCATGATAAAAAATTTTGGTTGTTAAAAAATACTCTGCAAATATAAGTAAAATAAAAAAGAGCCCCGAAGGGCTCTCTAAACACCAATTATGAACTTTCTATAGATTTAAATATATAAATAAATATTTATTACCCTTCTATTTTCATCAATTGTTTTTCGAGTGCATTCATAATCTCCTCATCTTTGATAAGTAAGCCAAGTACAACGTCTCTTGGGTCTTCACCATAAGGAACGTTCGTTAGCCTTTTCTTATTATCTGGAAGATTATAATACACCTCCTTGTTTTTATTCCTAAGAGATAATAGGTTGTTGTCAAATAGTCTAGCGACTAAGTCCTGAATCTCAATAGTAGAATCTTCTATCGTCTCTAAAAATGCCTCAGGGCTTCTCTTAGCAAACATTAAAACGTCTCTTTTGATTTCAGCAGTAGTCATTGAGTCCACTCTTAGGCCAAGGTATACTCTAGCTACAGTTTCCATTGTAGAGATATCCATTTGCTTCGCAGCTATAAGAGCATCTACTTCGTAGTTTATAATGTCGAGCTCTGCCTGAGCATCTCTTTCTGTATTAACCTCTTCGAACACCTGCCCATTGCCTGGGTGAAGTTCAAGGAATTTCTGTAATACAGGATTTGTTTCAGGAACGTTTAGGTATCCATTTTCAAATACAACAGGCTCTAATATGGCATTACCATCCTGTTCGTCCTCAAATGGGCTTTTTTGATTTGAAGCGTATCGAAGCGCTCTGTTAGTTTTTCCGTCGAAATATAGAAGTGGCTTTCTGTGAGTGTTTCTTGAAGCCAAGATAAAGCTTAACGGTGCAGCCTTACTCTTTAAAACATAGATTTTACTTTTCATTTTATTTAATTTAAAAAGGGGGGAGTTGCCTCCCCCCATAAGGTTAAGGAATATTATCCTTTGAAGATAAAGAAGTTGTTAGCTCCCATTACACATACCGCTCTTTCAGAGAGGAAGTGTACCTCCATAGCATCTAAGCTCGTTCCAACACGGCCATCAACCATACCAGCAGAACCAACAATAAACGTTTTGTATCGTCTATTTTCAGTTTCTGATGCACGGTATCTAACGTGTAAGAATGGTCTAGTAGCGTTTTTACCAAGAATTTGGTCGTAAACAGTTGTAGAACCCGCAGGAACTAAAAGTCCGTTTACAGCACCACCTGTAAGACCACCTCTCATTGTTGGGTCGTTCAAGTATTTCCAGTCAGTCTTGTAGAAGTCATAACCTCTTCGGAATCCTGAGAATCCAAGGTTTAATGCCATCTCCTCGTCGTTGTCGAAAAGACCGTAAGAAGTACCTCCTGCACCGTAAGAGTTTTGAGCAGCAAGCATATCGTCAATGTCGAAAGAGAATTGTCTGTTTAAGAACAATACGTTCTCCTCGATAGAACCTTGCTTGTCAAGTCTCTGAATAACAGCGTCAAAGTCAGAAAGTGTAGTTGGGTTACCACCACTCCAAACATTTCCTCTGTTTTCTACAGCGTGGAATACCCCTTCAGAGCCCGCTGTTGTGTTGCCAGCAGAAGCGAAACCTAAAGCAGTTTCTGCTCCAGAACCGTCAGCAGCAGGAACAGCCTCAATCATTGCAGTCTCCAAGTAGTCTTCGAAGCGAAGTCTTGTTTCGTGCTCTGATTTTAGATACCATAGGTATCCTGTTCCTCCATCTTCAGTGCTGATTTCAATCCATCCGATTTGAGCCATGTCAGAACCTGATACAGAGTATCTGTCCTTGATGATGATTGGCTTGTTTTCGAAAATCAAACCATCAGACTCTAGAGACTCAGCCATACCTGCGGTTCCTTTTTGGAACTCAGAACCATATACGAAAATTGAAACAGTTCCAGCTGCTGGGAAAGCTGCCTGAGTAGCTTCGTAATATGCGACTCTAATCTCATTGTTAGCTAAAGCAGAGCCATCGCTGTATCCAGTCTCTGTGATAACTGCTTTGTTTGATAGCGACGAAGCAGCCGTGTTGTCTGAAATCATGATTGTCTGCCCTGTTCTAAGTCCTATCTGACCATCGGTAAATGTAGTACCACCTGGGATGGTTGGAGTCAAACTGTCACTAACAGTAATAACCTGAGTTGTCTCAGTTCCAGCGTGTGAACCTAAAGTACAATTCTCGTACTTAACGTGTAGACGACCCTGCTCAGCCCACTTGATTAAGTCAGAGTTAGTTGGCATCTCTGCACCTACCATTCTTAAGAAAGAAGAGATAGTACGGTTGCCATAACGCTCGAACTCAGCCTCGTAAACGTCTGGTAAATACTGATTCAAAAAGTTGAAGTCAGTTAAATAATTTGATGAGGTTGCGACCCTCTCTGCACTAGGTTGTAAATTAAAACCTGGAGTGCTCGCTAATGAACCTGCCATTTTTTATGTTTTATGATTTTTTAATACTTTTTATCCTAAGTCCGTTGCCTCGATTTTGAGCGACGCTCCGAACGTTGAACCCACCTTTATTAGAGAATTGTGGAGCTTGCTTGACATCCATATTAATATTTTTAGCACGCCTTGCATCACTCTCTATAGCCTCAGCTCGCCCTTGCTCATAAAAGAACTTGGCAAACTTCTCTGGGTTCATGGCCGCAGCTAAAGCCTTATGGTATCCGCTAGCATCCTTAATCATGCCATCCTCATCTAAGTACTTTGATATAAAGTTGTTTAGGTTTGATTGGTCATTCATAACTTGACTCGCTTCGCCAGGTGAGTACGTGTAAGAATTGTCTCCGATATTAACTTCAAAACCTTTGAAATCATCATTGAAAACAGCCTTTGTTTTCTCATTGAAAAACTCTGTTTGTCGCTTTGTCCGCTCCTCATAAGTTTTCGCCTGATTAACATACTCTCGGTAAGCCTCCATCTCTTCGCTAGAAATTGCATCTGCCCTTGACTCAAGTGGCGCATTATATTTCTCTCTCTGAGATTCGAAATGCTTTTTAGCTTTAGCTAATTCTCTTTTCTTATTTACTTGCTTTCTTTTAGACTCTTTACTGTTATCGTCCTCAGCATCGAATCTATCAGAAATAAGTATATCTATATCCGTATCGTCTAGGTCTGGCTCTACTTCCTTGTAGTAGGAAAATAAAAGTTGGTCTTCTGTCAAATCATCCGTGCTAGTGTTAAGCCTTAAGAAATCCTGCATCCCTCTTCCAGTTTGTTTTTTGTACTCATAGTACGCCTTAACATCCTCTGGTAGTTCATCAGATTGACTTCTCTCGGCGGTTAGCTCGTCGAAGGATTCGATTTTCTTGCCATACCTTTCCGATATATATGAAAGAACATCTTCGTCACTAAGTGACTTGTTTTCTTGTTTGGGCTCTTCTTGCTGTGTATTAGATTCTTGTGATTCAGCTTGAGCCTGCTCGGTCTCATGCTTAGCCAATAATTCTTGTTCCACTTCCTGCTTAGACTTCTGCTCCGCAGAGTCTAGAGCCCTTACTTTGATTTCCATAGATTAAATTTTGTGTAAAGTTACTACTTTTTATTTTGGTGCGAATGGGTCGTCCACATCCTCCGCAACCCTGTTAAGGTCTTCAGACTCTTTCATAAAGTCAATAGGGGCGCCACCTTCCTTTCTTTGCTCAATTAATCTTGATTGCTGAGTATTCTGCCTATCTATTCTTTCGTCCTTAGCCTCTTCCTTTTCTTTGTTTCTTTCGCCAAGTCCTCTCTCCTTGACTACCGCTATCTGGTAGTCGTATTTAAATTGTTGGTCCATTAACTGACTCTTTATCTGAGCCTCGTTCTTTAACTTCTCAATTTGAAAGGCCACTTCGGCTTGAAGCTCTCTAAGGGTAACTTGATGCTCCATAGATAATTTCTGCTGAGCGTTTTGAGCCGCTTGTTGCTGTGCCTGCATCTGCATCTGCATTTGCATTTGCTGTTGAGCCATTTGTTGCTCCTGTTCAGACTCCTTGTTTTTGGTTCTTTTTATTTTAAGAAGTTGATTCGCAACCTTGGTGTTGTTTATCTCTCTTATGTCAATTGCATCCTCCAGATTAATGTCATTCTTGCTTAATGCCATCTGGATGTTTTGCTCAAGCATCGCTTTTTGTTCTTCATCAGGCGCAACCTGTATAAACACACCGAAGTCGCGCATATACAAGTTTTTGATGTCATTTAACATAGACACATTGTACTTGCCTATCTGCATTGCAAACTCCTCTGCGAACTCGTAGTACTCAAGTATATCTGCTATTCTACAAGATAGTGCCTGAGCCAATCGCTTAACAATGAACATGCTCGACTCCATAATGTGCCTAGTAGCTGTGTTTGAATTAGCCGCAGCCAACTTCTGGACACCTACAAGTGCATCAGGGTCAGGGCTTGAGCCATCCCTTGCCTCATTAAGTCCCGTTACGCTACGAATCATATCTAGGTAATAGTTGTAGTTACCTAACAAGGCCTGCAATTTACTTTGACTAGAGTGACCCGTTATTGGCTGAATAGGAACTCTAGCATTATTGAACTCTCCATCTTGAGTGTATGAGCGGCCAACAACAGAACCTGTCTGGAAATATAGTCTTAACGCATCCTCAGGATTGTATGCTGCTCCTGTGCCCAAGTCTACCT
>Ga0099849_1000298_pt1 | contig 22809 bp, 18 predicted proteins | sample CB_VirMetaG_4_FD_78177 | JGI IMG/M metagenome (GOLD analysis project Ga0099849, IMG submission 78177) | Freshwater to marine saline gradient viral communities from Chesapeake Bay - CB_1508_1M Viral MetaG | ecosystem: Environmental > Aquatic > Marine > Coastal | place: USA: Chesapeake Bay... | reverse complement strand
TCTTTTAAGAAATCTTCTCTATCTTTTGGCGTTTCAAACTCTCCTCGCAACTCTTTTATTTTCATAGTTTCAGCAGGAATTGTTAAATCTTTGCTAAACAAAAGCTTTCGATAGGTTTCTACATACTTTTTTCTTACTTCATTAATTCTTTCTCTTTTTATTGCTGGTGTAAGATTTTGATATGCTTCTATTGAAAGAAGTTTTGAGATAAAATTATATGTTTCTTTTCCAGAAGCTTGTATTATTGCAAAATGTTCTTCTGGTGTTAATTTTATTTTTGCTAAATCAGATGTAGTAAAAAATGAACCAGCAGATTTAAAAGTTCTTCCTTCATCAAAATAAATTTTTTGTATTTCTTGATATACAGGGTCGTTTACTGGTTGAGTTCTTCTCCATGCAAGTAAACCTCCAACAGGGTCTGGTTTACGTATTATGTTGCCAAATGGGTCTAATGCATCAAGATTTTCTCCTTTTATAAACCACGGCAAAACACTTTCTGCTTGACTTTGTATAACATCTACTATGTCTACATTTTCATCAATATCTACTAATTTAAATCTTTTTCTTCTAACAGGGTCTACAATGCTAAGTATTTGCCTGTATGTACCAGGAACAGACATGCCTGCTGTAAAATTAGTAAAAAAAGAAGCCCAATCTTTTCTTCCATGCAACGCTTTAAATAAATCTCCTGTTCCTGCAAGAAAAGGATTTTCAGCAAAAGATTTAGCTAGCTCAAGTGTTACATTTTTTACTTGCTCACCATATTTTTTTATGTTTTCTTCGCTAGAATATGCATCTTTTTCTGTTCTATGCAATGCTTCTATTAAAGTTAAATAACTAGATACTGGTTCAAATCCTCTATAGCTAACAAAAGAACCATCAGATAGCTTTACAGAGTATTCTTGCTCTCCATTAACAACTCTCATATTTCTTTCTTCAGCAGATTTATTTGACCAATCACCTGTTATATTACCAGCAGAATTTTCTACTAAAAACTCATTAAGAAGATACATTGTCCCAATACCAGTAGACATTTTTCCAAATTCAGTTGCTAGCTTTCTACTTCCAGCTCCTTCTCTGCTAAAAGCTTCAACAAAACCTTGCCTAAAGTCTTTCATAAATATATTTAAAGGAGTGTGTTCTAAAGTATATTTAAATAAATTACCAGCAGTATTAAAAAATGGAACTAGCATTTGAGTTACCGCAGCGCCTCTAGTATTTCCTGTTCTTAATTTATTTGCAAATCTTCCAATGCCAGTAAGTTCTCTTTGAAATGTAATGTATTCACCGTCTCTTCTAGCTTGCTCAAAAAGCTTAGAGTCTAAAGTTTTGCTTTCTATAATTTCGCTAGCTCTTTGTAAAATTTCTGTTTGAGTTTTGTATCCGTCTTTTATTGCTTGTCTTATTGCATATCTATGCATATATCCATTTGTCATTGGAACACGATACAAAATATCAATCATACCTTGCAATCTTTGAGGAGTTCTAATTACTTTTCCTTTAAATCCTTTTATATCTTTATAAGAAAAACCTTCTCTTTGAAAAAATGGACTTTCTCTTAACGCAGCATCGTTTTCAAGAAACATATCATACAAAAGGTCTCCTGTTTTTTTGAAGCCAGCACGATAACCAGCAAATTGTGCGCTAAGTTCTAATCTATTCATTTGGTTAGGACTTAAATTTCCATAGTAACCATTACTTAATTCATACAAAGCTCCGCTTGTTTTTTTAATTAAATAATCAAATCCAAATTCAATAGGCGCTCTAGCATATGCATCTACGCTAGACATTGTGTTACCTGCAAGACTTCTTATTATAGAAGAACCTGTAGCTAACTTCATATTTCTTCCCCACTCTGCAATTTTAAATAATCTGCTTCTTTTTATTTCTTTTCTTTGAAGAGTTTGATTTAACAAATCTTGTATTTCTGGAAAATCTCCAAACTGTTCAGTATATTTTTTTAAATCTCTAAAATTTTCAAACGAAACATCCCTCATGCTTCTTACTGTTCTTGATGGTTCTGAGATGTAAGAAAAAGTAGATTTTAAAAATTCTTGAGCTAGCGCTACATCTTGACGATTTTGTGTTCTAGCTGCTCTTTCTACTGTTTCTCCAGTTAGATTTACTATAGCTTGTAGTTTTTCAGGCAAGTTAGTAACAGATAAATTATTATTTAAAACTTCATGAACTACTTCACTTAATATATTTTGTTCTCTAGCTCCTCTTTTTATTTCTGCGCTAGTTCTTGTGCCTTTTGCATCTGTTACTTTTTCTGCACCTATATTGTCAACTAATGCATCTACTAATTCTACTGTAGAAAGTCTTTGTGGGTTAGGTTTTTCCCCAGACATAACATCTACTCTTAAATTACCAAAATACTCTTCTCTAGTTCTTGTAGCAGTTCTAGTTCCCCTAACCTCGCCTTGACTTTGAGGTAACTCTGAAGATATTTCATTAGCAAGCGTTTTAGCGCTTTCAATAGTAGCATAGTCATAAAGTTCTTTATAATTATCATTTACATGTTTTATTATATCTTTTGATGCATTATTTTCTTTTAAAAACTTTAACAAAGCTTTTTTAGATTTTACAACTCCTGTATTTCCTCTTTGAAAAATAATATTTATATCTCTAGCAAGTTCTCTATTTAATCTTTCTGATTCCATTCTTTCTTTAGTAGTTTTTCTAGCTCCTTTACCTACTCTTCCTGGAGAAGTTCTACTTGCAATATTTTTACCAATATCTTTAACTATTTCCTTTGTTGATTTTAAAAGTTGAATTTCACCTTGAGTTTTTTCTATTAAAGCAGTAGTTGCATCAATAGAGCTTGATAATAGTTTAGCTCTAGGAGATTCAACTCCTGTTTCTAAAGCTTGTTGTTTAAGTTTTGTTAATTCAATATTATTAATTTGTGCGCTTCTTGTTAGTTCAGAAACTTGAGATTCATACTTCTCAAGCAACATTTCTTGATTTTGTATTCTTCTTTTTAAATTTCTAGGGTCTCTCATTTTAGTTACAATTTCTGCACCAGTTTCTTTTTCTATTTTTAGAGGAGGTCTTTTTGTAGCTGTTGTTGGCAAAGATTGTTCTTTTGTTTTCTTAAAAATTTTAACTATATAATTACCATTTTTTAACTGACCATAATTAGCTACAACATTTTGACCAATATATTCGCCTAGTTTGTTTTCTATGTAAGCATCTACTTTTTCTTTTGAATTAAATCTTTTTGCAGGTTCTCCTTTTATTGGTTCAAGGTTTTTTGCCTTACCTAAGTCTGATGATTTTTCAATTTTTATTTCTTTTACAAATTCAGAAGTTGCAGGTTCTTTAACAGATTCTTTTTTTACTTTTTGTTTTACAGAGTTTAATTTTGTTTCAACTTTACTTACTTCTTTTTTTATTTTATTTAATTTTTTTGTTGGGCTAGGAATATCTCTGTCTAAATCAATTTCTGTAGACTTTGTTTCTTGTTTAGTTTTTCTTTTTTTAGGAGAAGGTTTTGTTTCTAGCTTTAATTCTAGTTGTTCTGATAAAACATTTGCTTTTTCAACTTTTCTATTTACTTCCCATTCTTGTAAATAGTCTGTAAGCAATTCATTGTTTTTAATTACTTCTGCTTTTTGTTTTAATTCTACATTCTTTTTTAAAGTTTCAACAGCTTTTTGCATTTCTGGAGTAACTTTGCCTTTAGCTGGTCTGTCATTAGCTAATTCAACAACATCTGCAAACTCTTTATTTTTTTCAACTATCTTAGAATTTTTTTTGCCTAAATGAGTAAGTCCACTAGCAGCAAAGTATGTGTAAACTCCACCAGTATCAAAAATATGTTTTTGAGCCTTAGTACGCATTTCATCAAGCTCTTCTTTTGTAAAATCAAAACCTTTACCAGTTTTTTCATCTACAACCATTGCTAAAAAAGGATTTAAAACATCAACAGTATTTGTTGCTAAAGCTAAATTATTAAACTCATCAGGAATAAATCTTAATAAACCTAAAATTGCTTCTTCAGGAGTGGCTAATAAAGAAGTTGGAATATCTATTGCTAATCCAGGCAATTCTGCAATTCTGCTTATAGCATTTACTCCTAGCTCAACTACAGGTTTTAATTCTTTAAGCTCAGCAGTATCCCATGCAGGGCTATCTAAAAAAGTTACATTTTTTAATATTTTTTCTGTTTTTTCTTGTATAAGAGGAGCAATTTGAGTTCCTGTAAAATTAAAAACAGGAAACTGCTCTCGTTGCATTTGAGTCATAACCATGCTAGAACTTGGTTGAGCTGTTTCAAATTCAGGTTGAAAATCTCCTGTTTCCCGTATTAACAACTCACTTTGTTGTAAAATTTCTGGAGATACAGTTTCTTTTCCTTCTTCTTGAGGTGTATAGTTTACATTTATAGCAGTTGAATCTCCACCAGACTCAGCTAGCATAACTTGTTTTGCTGTTTGCGGGTCATCAAATGATTCATTTATTAACTGCACAACATCAACAGGAACTTTATATGTATTTACTAGCTGTTCATCAGTAACTCCATCAAAGTCTTTGTGTTTTCCTTTATTAAATGCTACCCAATTATTCCACCCATTTGGAGATTTTTTTTCAATATACGAAGCAATAGCAATATTTTCAAGATTGTTTAAGTCTTGTACTGGTTTATTAAAAAGAACTGAAGAGGTATCATCCCAATATTTATTGTTTATTTGAAAATATCCGTGGTCTGAGCTATCTATTACTTGATTTGTTTCGTAATCAGGATTGTTTATTTGAGCTAGAGCAGGTGCAGAAGCTCCTGGATTTTTCATTTCTAAATCTAATATATCTGTACCAGAATCATCTTTTGTTGTTGTTACAATATTAGAATCAAGAGGTAAAGTGTTTTCTTGTTGTTTTATAGGTGCTTCATTTATTTTGTTATAAAATGTAGCAGAATCACCAAAAGCTTCTTCATTTCCTAAATAATTTCTAAGTTTTTCTGCTTTTTCTGGGTTTTTTAGCTGTTCTTGAAAAACATCAAAGTCTCCAAAAACTTCTGGATTGGACTCATTTTCTTGTAAATAATTAAATAATTTTTGAGCATTTTGAGACATAATTAATCTTCCCAAAAACTTCCTTTACTAACTTTAGGTGCGCTAGAATCATTTAACATTTTTTCTTGTCCAAATATATCAAAACCTTTTTTAACTAATTTTTTTTCTATATCGTCAAGTCTTTGTTGGTCTTCGTTTGTAAAATCTTTAGGTATCATGCCTTTTTCTATCATCATCAAATCTGTAACATCATAATTTTTATTTTTTCTTCTTAATAATGTATTACGGTCAGAAACCATTCTAGAAATATCTTTATCTTCTATTTGTCTTTTTCTTTTGTCTTTATCTTCTGGCTTAAATTGTGGTCTGCTACTACCTGTAAATTTATAAAATTCTGGCATACCAAATTTTTTATCTCTTGAGCTTTGCACATAGTTTCTACCCATAAATTGACCTTTATTTATCATTCCATCTTTAGCAAAATCTTCAAACTTAGGTTCTTTTTCTTCTTTTTGTTTTGATATTAAAGTTCTTACTTGTCCTCCTCTGCCAATCTCTACTAAATTTCCGTCTACTGTTCTATATTGAGGTTTATTTGCCTGTTGTTCTGCTTTAAAATACCTGTCTCTTTCGTTTGATTTTTGTTGTAAGTATGTACTTAATAAGTCAGTAAGTATGTTTGCATTAAATGTTGGGTCTCTATAGGCCATTATAAACTCCTAAGAATAACTTTCTCTTTCTAATTGTAAATTTCTAATTAAATCTTCTAGGGCAAACAGGTCTGTTTGTCTTCTTTGTGCTAAGTTCAAGTCTGATGTTCTTTTACGAAACTCAGCATCTTCTAATATTCCCTGAGTTTGGGTTCTTAGCATTTGTTGTCTTGTATCTACTTCTGGGTCAGCAGTAAAAGCAAAGCCTGTTCTACCTTTTCTTTCTTCTGATTCTTTTCTTATGTTATAAGATTCAGTTAAAAACTTTTCTATATCAGAAAGAGACTGACTTCTAATCTGCTCTGTTTGCATGTCTCCCATTTGTTTATAAAAACTAGATAAACCTTCACGCCTTCCTTCAATATCAGAAATAGTTTCATCAATTCTTTCTGTTGCTTTTCTTGCTTCTTCTGAGCCAGATGTTTCTCCAAATATTCCCCATTTTCCTGATGCTGGATGCCATTTTGTTGCCATTTTTATCTCCTTCTACTTAAAGAGCTTAAAGCTCCAAGACCTAAACTTGCTAGTCCAAAAGCAGGATTTAGCACGCCTAAAGCAGTAGCTAAACCTACGCCACCTCCAGCAGTTCTAGCAACTGCTGATAAGTCTCCTCGTCCTCTTGCTATATCTCTTAACCCTGAAGTAAGAGAAGCTGCGCTTCCAATACCACCAGCAACTCTACCAAGACTTCCAAGTTTACTAGTTTGTTCTAGCGCTCCAGAATCTAAGCTAGGAGTTTGCATTGGAGATGCTCCTGCTCCAGATGGAGAGGTAGATAAAGAGCCATCTAGCATTCTATTTAGTCTTTCTCTAACCATATTTACTCCTTCAATATTTTGACCATCTATTGTTTGTTTTGCTTGACCAAAAGGAGAATCAGGCATAGGTACGCTTTCTATGTTTCCTAAACCATCACTTGCTCTTCTTATTCCACCTAAAGGAGACTGAATAGCATCTACAGCTTCCATTTGTATTGGGTTTGCTTTTGTCATAGATGCAACCTGAGAAGGACTAGCGTATTGAGTAGTAACTTCAGGAACTATTGGAGTTTGACCTCTTCTTAATAATGCAGATAATCCTTCACCTGAAACATCTCCCATTGCAGGTGGAGGAGGACTTGGTAAATTTGAAAAGTCATCAAATCCTGGCATTTCACCAAGTGGTTGATTAGGTAGCATGCTAGCTTCAGCAGATGGAGCTGTTCCTCTTCTTAGGTTTTGGAGCATTTCTGCATTTTCAGCTCTTTCAACATTTAAGTCTCTAGCATAATTCCTACTAAAAGGATTTAATGTTTCAGACATTGTTAGTCTAGGAGATTCGCCAGAAACAACTCGGTTTACGCCTTGTTCCATAAACTTACCAGATGTTCTACTATCTGTTAAAAAATCTTTAAAAGATAAATTAGGGTTTCCTCTTTTTGCTAATAAAAAATCTCTTCTTGTCTTAATAGCATCTAAGCCTGTTTTCCCTGCGCTTTTTATATTTTTAGCTCTTTGCCTATCTTGTTCTTGAGCAGTCCTCATTCTTTGCTGTATCTGTTTTAGTAAAAAATTTACATCAGAACGAGCTTGTCCAACTCCCCCTGCTCTTTGTTCTAATAGTTCTTGTATTGTTGCCATAATATATCCTTATTTAAAAATCGTTAGTACCGCTTTGTATTCTTAAAGCAGAAGCTCTAACTGTAGCATCTTGAGTATCTTCATTTTGCCATGTTATGCCTTGATTGGAATCCCAATTCAATACACCAGCAGCTGAAGAAGAATGTAAATCTTCAACGGCTGTATGTATATCAAAACTACTTGAACTTGTAAAATAAAGATAAAATATTTGTAAATTCTTTTTTGTAGAAGAGCATGTGTAATAAACAGTTATTTGCCAAACAGTTCCTAATGCATTGTCATCATTGTCTTTATTAACTATACCTATTCTATTGTCTTCTTCTATTGCACTTGGATTAAAAAATTGCAAAGTTATTTCTGACCCATCACCAGCAGTAGCATTAACATCTACATCCGAAGAATTTTTTAATGTAAACTCAGTTGAAGTTACAGTACCTCCTACAAATGTATTAGCAGGTATTCCAGTTCCTGTTACTTTTTGACCTTTTAATATTCTAGTATTAGCATCATGTGTAACTGTAGGGCTACCACTTGTAACATGGCAAGTTGTATCCGTTTCCCAAGCAACTGTAGTGCTTGTTCTATAGGTCATTGCCCTTACTAAATTATATGTATCTATTTTATCCCATTTAGCATCTGTTGTATTAATAGCAGCGTCACTACTATCTCTATATAAAACTGCAAAATCTATTCCATTTGTTCCGTGTATTTTTACTCTTTCTTTACTCGTGTGAGGAGTTAATCCAGAAGCTACGCCTATATCTATAGGGCCTGTTGCTCTCATTAAAAGACCTGTTGCCGTGCCTGAATTAGTATTCTCAGCTCTTATTCTTATATTATTTAAACTTCTTATATCTACGCCATAAGTACTTCCTTTAGCAGCTACATTAGCACACTCTATTAGTATATCATTATGAGAATTAGCAGCTCCTTGAGAATCTGTTTTTATATGTATTCCTGTAAAATCAGAATTATTACTATTTGCATTTTTTATTAAAATAGTATTTGAAGCATCATCATTTCCGCTACTATCTGCATCTCTTCCAGCTGTATGTATGGTAATATTTCCTATAGACCTTAAATCAAAAGTAGCAGAATTATCCCAATCAACATCAGCAGTATCCCAATCACAATTTCCATCTACACTTAATTCATAATTAGTAGAAACCCCTACGTCTAAAGTTTGTGCTGTTGTAATGTTAATATCATTAGAACCAGTTGTCGTTAATGAAATAGGATTTCCTCCGCTTACAGCAAATGCTCCATCTGTAGTATCTATTGTTACTTGGTCTAGTGTAGTATGCCCATCTACATCTAAAGCATCTGATATAGAAGCATCATCAGTAGATGTAAGTTGTTCAGCTTGTATAGTTCCTGAAGCTGTTACGCTATTAACAGATGTTATGCTCTGACTACCCATATCTAGATTTCCTGACATTGCCCTAGTTCCAGATATAAGTAAATATTGAGTATGATGGTCGCTTCCTAAACCAGTTAAAGAACCATGCTGTCCAACTCCACCAGAAACACTTTGCCTATTGCTTACAGGTGTTCTTGCTTTTGGCATTTCTCCGCTAGAAGATATAGCAACCCATTCATTGTTTGTTTTTAAAAACTGAACAACTCCAGAACCTTTTATATTTCTGTAAGCTACATCTCCTTCGTTTCCTTCTCTTGAGTTTGGAACACCTGAACCAAGAGTAGGTTGATTAGATTTTTGATGTAATAATTTTCTTTCTTGTCTATTTAATGCCATTACTTAACACTTTTCATTCTATAGATAATTGTTATATCATTTATTTTAAAGCCACCACCTACACTAGACTCTCCAAACTGTAATTGTAAAGAAAAACAATTATTAGCATCTGAGTTAAATTTATATTCTGCTTGAGTCCACTCTGGTTGATTATTAGCAAAAGCAGTTACAGCAACTGGACTATTTGTTGGTGTAGTGTCTCCATTTACTCCATATCTAAAGCTAGGCACACCACCTGCACCAGAAGTGTAAGATATATAAACTTTATAAACTTTTTTTCTTACAGATGGTTGACCAAAATCAATATCTTTAGTAATAAATTTTACTGGATTTCCAGTAGAAGGAGATGCATCCCATGTCATAACATCAGAATCTGTATTTGTTAGATAAAATAACTCTCTATTTGCGTTGTTTGCAAAATTGCTAACTCCTCCACCTACATCGTAAGCTAAAACTTCACCTCTTGTCCAAGCTTGAATTACAAAATCATATATTAAAACATCCATATTTTCATTTTTTATTAAAATTTGTTTACTTTGAGGTATATGTCCTATATGAGCAGAACTCATATCTAAATCATCTGCACTACCATCTTCTGCATCTGTTACAAATGCTTCCCAATATGCCTCGCTCAAAAGTCTTCTTCCCTGTCTTTCTAATAAATTAATTACATCTCTACCTGTATATAAATATGCTCCTAACTTATTAAACCAAGCTATACCAAAATCAGTTTTTACAACATGATAATCAAATGCAACACCTTTTCCTTCAACCGTTTCTTCTAAAAAATCAACACTTTCAGCAACATTTATAATATATAAAGTTTTTTCTTTATACTGTAGTATTCTGTCAGCAAAAGTCTCTAGCTTAACAATGCTTTCTCCGTCGTTAACAACAACATCTATAGCTCCTATTTTATCTGGAAAAACATCAAAGTTATTTATTTTACTTTTTATTATTCTATCAGGATAGTTTTTTCCATTTTGTCTTACATTACCAATATATGTTCTTCTACCTTGAACAACTGCTGTTTTAAACTTTGCTTCAATAGACTTTACAGAACCACTATATCCATTTATAGTTTTAAATGTATCTATAATATTAGCAGACAAAGGAGTTATGGCTTTTACAATTACGCATGTTTTATAAAAAGTATCATCTGAAGGGTCTCCATCTCCAGTTACATTTGCCATAGAATAAACTAATGTATCTCCTTCAGGAAACCATTTAAAACCCTTATCAATAAAATCAAGTTCTCCTATTAAATAAAAATTATCGTTTTCTTCTAGCTTATAGTACAGTCTTGAACCAACAATACGTTTACTTAAAGAATAAACAGGTGTTCCAGCGCTATTGTGAGGATTTATATAAGAATCAAAATTAAATAAAACTGACTCTCCCGATACATTTAGTTTATTTACATTTCCTGAACCAGTATCTGTAAACTTAAAAGGAAGAGATTCTTGTTTTTCTTCATCATATAGATAAGAATGATAAAATTCATATATTCCAGGCTGAAAACCTGATACAAAAGAATTTTTAGCTAGCACAGGGCCACTAAGCCAAAATGTAGGACTAGCAGAGCTACCATCTCCATCAACAACTTGTAAAACCCATCTAGTAAGAGTATCTCCAAAAGTATATTCTCCACCAGTTGTATTATTTATTGAACAAACAAGTAAGTTCCAAGCATCAGAAATTAATTCTTCTTTTGTAAATCTATATTTAACAGCAACATTATCTCCACCATCACTATCTGTTGTGTGACAGGTAATATTTACTCTTTTTAAATCTGCATATTCAGAAGCTGTTATGTAAAATCCCATTACAAAACTTTGTTCTTCATTTATTGAAAAATCTTGACTTACATCTTTTATTGTTGAAAGAGGCTGACTTGCAGATGAAGTTGCTTTAACATTTACATTTCCTATTAATGGATAGTAAGTAGTATCGGTAGTAAGGTTAACATGAGTTCCAGTCCAGTCACCATGAGCATTTGGTAAAAGCTCATTAAACTGTAAGCCTACTCTTAAATTTACACTTTGAACATCAGCTACATCTTCTCCGCTTGCATCAGCTACATTGCCAATATATTCAGATGCGCTAGAATTAACTCCATTGCTATCACTACCAGCAAAAGGAGTAGATATTAAACAATTACCAATAGTAGGAGATTTTATTTCTTGATTAGCTTGAGTCCATCCAATGGCTGTGCTATCATAAGCTGCGTTACCTGAATCAGCATTTAAGCTATCAAATAAAATATAATTTATATATCCAAACCATTTATTATTAACAGCATTATCAAACTCTCCATCTGCAACTCTTAAATTACCATCTCCGACATAAAAAACGGGCAAATCGCTATCAAAAGTAGTTATTTGATTAGCATTCCATCCTCCGCTATCTCTTATATCAATAGCGCTTTCACCATCATCATATGCGACAATAAAGGTCTCAATACTACTTGTGCCATCAATTTTTTTATCTGAAGACATTGTAAACAAACCTCTGTTTGGCAATATTTGTAATGTGTGGCTTGTACTTGCATCTCTAGTAAATTGACCTAAAGTCTCTAATCTTCCAATGTTACTTATATTAACACCAGTTAAATCAAGGGATTCTTTTTCATCCATGTCTCTAGGGTCTGCATTTGTATTTAGTCCCCCATGAAACATTTCAATTTTGTATGTTTGCTTTGCCATTAGCTTCCTGTATTCATAAATGGCGCTAATGCATTATTATATTCTCCTATAAGCTCTTGATATTGAGAGCGATGTAGCGATACAATTTCAGGGTCTTCGTCTTCATTAAAAAATGTAATCTGTCTTTGTTTTAATCTTGCGCTAGCACCGATAACCAAAGCATGTTCTAGCTCATCTGGGAATTTACTTACAGAGCTAGCATTATGCTCAATAGTAGGATTGTCCATAGAGTAGAATCTGCAAGGGTTATTAGTCGCTGGTTCAGGATAAACATAAACATCATTATCGTTAAATGTCCATCTAGGAGATTCATCAGTAGCAAAAAAAATGCTATGAGGATTTTGAATTTTTCCTTGTAAAGAAGCATCTGAATAAACACATGATAAATATAAGCTAGTCGTATCATCATCTTCTCTTCTCTCAACTAAAAGTATTCTAGAATTTTCAATATCAGTAGCAATAGGATTAGAGGTAACATTTGATGATTTAGTAGAAAACTGTATTAAAATTTCAGGTCTTACCTTGTTAATAATATCTTTTGCTGTATCTTGCAGAGCATCTTGAATTGCTTGTTCGTTTGCTGAAGAATCATCAGAGCCAATACTTGCTGTTGCTCCTATTATGTCTTCTATTCTTACTTGAAAAGTAGCCATTAATCATCTGCTCCAGTTAAATTGTTTATTGAACCATTCTCTGTTGTTACAAAAACCTGCATAGGATTTGGTATCAAATGAGGCATAGGTTCTTTTGCCCTTGATGTTTCAATGTATTCCTGTTCTAGTTTTTTTGCTAATCCCATATGCCCGCTACCAACTTGAAGATTTCCTCCAAGATTTAAAAAATGACCTAGTGTATTATGAATAGCTGCTGGAATTAGTTGTTCTGGCAAATCTATTCTACTAGACATACTTGATTTTTGTTCTGGTTTAGCATAGTAATAAACTTTTAAAGGTGTACTAGCATCAGGATTTTTTGTTAATAAAATTTTATGAGTATCTTCTTGCCATACTCCACCACTAGAATATGCTGTTGTTCCGCTTGAAGAATCTACTGCTACAGAAAAACTATTGTCATCTAATTTAGTAACTGCAAGTCTTTTGCTGTTTAAATGAGAAATTTTACTTGCTGTTGTATAATGACCTTTTATTTCACTAAATATTACAAAGTCTCCTGTGCTAAGTCCGTGAGAAGCAGATGTTACGACACTTGGAGAAGCTGAGCTAACTCCTGTAATTGAACCTGTAGAAAAATCTGTTTTAATATAGTATCCAATATTTGAAATATCATCATCATCAACATTAGAAATAACTGCTGATTCATCAACAAAAGGAACATCTTTTTGGTCTAGCTCTACTTTGTAAATCTGCCCTGAATAATTAGATTTTGTAAAAACATGCTCTTTGCCTCCAGAAGAAAAAGATTGAAAGTCTTTTTTCTTAACAGACCTCATTGCAATATCGTTTACAGATTGGTCAAAGTATATTTCTATTAAATTATGAGAAACAGGTATCTCTATACCACCTGCAACTACACCTGCATCAACTAATTCATATGCTTCTTGATAGCGCATTAATACCTCTTCTTTTTGCGTTTTTTACGAAAACGAGTTTTTTTCTTTTTTAATGTAGAAACTAATCGACTAGAACCATCACTAAATCCTGTTGACCCAGTTCCGTATGTTATTTGATTCATACTTACTCCTAACTTAGGGGATGAGCATGCTCACCCCCTAAGCGATTATTAGGTTTCTAAGAGCTTAGCTTTAGAACGGCATGAGTTTGTTCATTACGAACTTCCATACCAACTTCCATTAGCCACTCATCAGTCTGACCATCACGACCATCCTGAACAATGTCTGTACGAAGTTGCATATCACGACCAGCCAAAGGACGAACTGAAAAGTTCGCAGGGTCAATCGCTACTGCATAATCTTCATACGCACCCTTTAAATAAGGATGAGGGACAAAGTTAAGCTCACCAACAGGGCCAAGATAAGAACGAACTCTTAATCCACCCTTTGTTTCTTCACCAGAATCATAAAATCCAGTATCAGCACTTCTAGTCATTGCTGCTAGCTTTACCATCCATTTATTTGATGCAAATACTGTCTTCGTCATACTTCCAGCTACCATATCTGAGAATATAAACTCAGTAAGTGAGTCCATATTACTTAAAGTACCAGAAGAATAACTTAATTGAAGATTAGAATTATCAAACCCATTCAAAGATGAAATAGAACCATTAGAAGTTCCAAGACCTATTCCTTGAAATGTTCTTTTTGGATTTTCTGCACTAGCATCAAGAGAAATAGCACCATTAGTAAGCATAGCAAACTCAATGTCACCTTTTATCTTAGCTAGCTTTCTAGCTTGCAACCTTGAAAGTTCAGGGCCACCATACTGCTCAGATACCTTTGCAGTATTTGTAATGGTATAAGGCTCACGAAAAATTTGAGTACAATTTTTCAACCTACGAACTTTCTTACGAGTTTCAACACCAACAGCAGAGCCTTCAGCAATTCCAGCTATTCCATTTTCTCTAATGAAATAATCAGCATCAGCAAAATTAGCTTCACCAAATCCATTGCTTCCACTATGTGTTTGATAGCCATAATAAGATGTTGCGACAGCATTGTCATAAAAAAGACCAGCATTTGCAACATATGACAATGTTAAAACACCAGATGCATCTGCTGTAATTAAGTCTGAACCATCAGCACAGGCTTCTACATTATAAGCATCAAGACTTGCATGAGCATGCGCTCCAACAAACTGAGCCATTTTATCTGTTGCGCTAGCATGGTTTACATCTTTACCAACAGCAATGCAAATAAAGTGAGTAACAGCAGTTTGAAGAGCAGCAGAACCACCTGCAACACTAGCAGAATATATACCTCCAACTTCAAACATTTCCATTTGAGCTTGTCTTTCTGCAATTAGAATTGTGTGGTGTCCATTGATACCACCATCTGCTGTATCAGCAACATCTGAAGAAGTAATATTGAACTTCTCTGTTTTTTTAATCATGTACTCATCTTCCATCCACTCAAAAATAGGAACTGGAGTCACAACTGACTGTTGCCCAAAAAGTGAGAAAATGGGAGTAACATTTGGATTGTAGTAATGGATTTTGTCTCCTAATTCTAAGACTTGTCTTTGAGACCCATCTGAGAATTGGAGAGCAGTTCCAGAACCGTAACTTGTTGTAGACATTTCTACCTCCGTTTTATGTCACAGTAGCGCTACAATCCTTTCGCATTATAACACTACCTATTTGAATTATTAAATTGCATAATTCCTTTCCAAAAATCGTCTACTGCTTTTTCCTCTGGTTCGATTGCCTGTGGTGCATTACCGCTAACAGAAGCTGCACTATTAGGTTTATTTTTTACTTTTGGTTTTTGCTCAACTTTTTTTGGTTCAGAATTATCCCCTTTATTTGATAAAGTTTGCCAAATACGAACTAAGTTCTCCTGAGAAACATTATTTGGGTCAGCCATAAATTGTCTATACTCTACAATATCTGTATCGCTTAACCCCATTTTCTGTAACTCTGCGGTTTCTGCATCAAAAGCCTGAGACTGATTTAGCTCAGATTTTAATTTTTCAACCTCCATCATGGCTTGAGTAGCACCTTGACGAATAAGCCATTTGTCATGTTCTGCTCTCCATTTTGCGGAGCTAGAGTTATCAACGCTTTCATCTAGAATATCATAATCATCAGGCTTAACAGGCGGTGCATTCACATCCTTTTGTTTTTGCTGAACAGATTCTGTCAGTTTTTTTACAACATCAGGATTGTTGCTAAGAAAGTCATCTAACTGAGCTAGCTTTTCAAATTTCTGCTTTTCAGTACCCCATTCATTTCTTTCCTTATCTGTTTTAGACTGGAGTTGCTTATAAGCTTCTGCTAGCTTTTGTTTGCCTTCCTCATCATTTTTGAATTTATTCTCGATGAGCCATTGCTCAATCTCGGATTCGTTTTCATTTGATTGTTCTTCATCAACTTTCTCTTCAGATTGACTTTCCTGAACTTCTTCAGATGTTTCTTCAGTTTGTTCTTCTAACTGCTGTGTTTCATCTTCAGGTAAAGAGCCTGAGTTGAACTTATCAAGTTCAGCTATAAGGTTATCTTCATTCATTTCTTCATTCTGATTTTTCTGGTCTTCATTTGTCATGACGATGCTCCTTTAAAGTTATCCGCTATGCTTGCGGAGCTTCTGGTTCTGAGTTAATCGCTTGTTTTACGACAGATAATTCCTCACCGACCATGCGAGTCTTATCTCTTTGTCGTGCTTGTTCCAATTTAGCATTAGACTTGATATTGCTTACCGCATCAGAAACTGGTTTGGTAGCTTCACTTATCTCTGCCCTCATGTTAGCATGGAACACTTCTCTTTCACGAGTCTGCAAGTCACCTCGCATTCTCTTGAGTTCTTCTTGTGCCTGCGCTAATTGTGACTGTAAGTTCGATATTTCGCTCATTCTCTGCATTAAAGATGCTTTGTCTATATCACCTTTCATGTTCATAATAACTTGCGTTCTATCGTAAATACCTGCACTTAGCAGACTTAAATCTTTTTGTAATTCAGCCATTGGAGATGTTGAACGAGTTGAGCCAACAACGACCCTAACATCAAAACTAGCTGTTTCCATATCGTATAATTTTTTTACTGCACCTGTTTTATCATCTATAACAGGAATATTTAAAGTAACTTCATTTTCTTCACCAGTAGGACTAACAATTCTTAATGTTCTTTGTTGGTCATAAATATTAGGCATCCATTGAGTTATAACTTTTGCAGTTTTAGTTAACATGTCATATATAGGTAATATTTTCCAGTTTTGTTTTCTAGATGAAGATTCATCCATTATCTGAGCTTCACCTACTGTTCCAGGCGCACCTTGAGAATTACCTTGTAAAAATTTATATGCACCAAATACTGTTTCTATGTCTATTTCATATCTTGATTTTTCTGTATATAAAGAAGAAGATACCGCTGGTGGAGAAAACTCTTTAATCTTACCACTAGCTAATGCACCTGGATTTGCACGGATTATTGCATTTGGTATATGCCATTTTTGTATTTCGCTAGCATCTATAGCACCATCTTCGTAAAGTAACTTAAAATTAGTAGTAGCATTTGTATGTGATATAAGCAATGCTTCTGTTCTATTTAACATTCTTTGAGGAGTTTTTGCGTGCCTAACATCTCCACTTGGAAAAGGATTACCAGCATGCTCATTACAAGCTACAGTAATTGGATATTCAGATATTGGTAATATTTCATCATATAAAAGCTTGTCTCCAACAACAAAAACTTCTCTAATTCTAGTTTGATAAGTAAGTTGTTCTGTAATAAAGCCTTCTTTTAAAAACTCATCATACTCTTTGCTTTCAGTTAATTTTTTATATTCATCTTTATTGTAAAGTTTGCTTTTGCCTGTTGCTGTATCTAGTATTAAAGCATGAGGAATATTCACTTTTTTAAAGTAGCAATACTTTCTTACTCTAGTTTGATGGTCTAAATCATGACTTCCTCTAGTTTCTATATTATCCCTAGAGTATTTGCCAGATTGTCTTTCATTTCTATGATTGTTTTCTTCAGCTTCTTCAATCTCTCTAGCATATTGAGGAAACAAAACTTTTAAATGTTCTTTGGTATGTAGGTCGGAGTAAATTATTGCGCTAGCATCACTAAAATCTGGCAAAGATGTATTAGGGTCTACAAAAATTGATTCAGGTGGCATTCTTTTTACATTTATTGTACCTAAACCACCATCTCCTTTGTAATTAGGATAAACATACATATATGCTATGCCTTTTACAATAAAATCTTTACAAGCTTGCCTAAAATGAACATCAGCATCTGATTCGTACCATATTTTATCTAGTAACTGGTCAAAGACGAATGCTGCATCGTTATCGGTTTTGCCCACAGCGTGAACATCCCATTCAGGAGCAGATGCAGCGATATTCGCCAAAACCTGCTCAACAGCGGGACGTATTTTATTGTTAGCTTCGGGGGGCTGACCCACGCTGAGCAAGTAATTTTTTTGTGTCTTAGTAAGCTGTGAACCTAAATAGAACTCATGGTCTTCCGCCATTTGATAACGATATTCGCTAGAAGAACTTTCAAACAGTAAATAATCTGCCCTTACTTCTTCTGCTGAAATTTTTTTAGTTTCAAGCTCTCGTAAGTTTAACATATGTTGTATATTAATGTTACAAAATTAGTATAGTAAATTCAAAATTTTTTGTTTAACAAAAGTAATGTTGATATTGGAACTAATATTAATTCAGATGTATTGTCATCTCCGCCATTTATTTTTGGCGCTAACTCATTGATATATAGGTATTTAACGGCTTTTCTAAGATTATCAACCCTAAACATCAACATAAATTTTACATCTCCATCTACTGTAAATACTTGAATCCACCACTTTGCTTCAGTAGTTGATAGACCTGAAGGCTTACCTCTTGAGCGTATTTCTATAGCAATATTGCCTGTATCAGCCCAAATATCTCTTTCAGTTTTTACTTCTATACTTCCTTCGCCCTCAAAAAGCTCTCTTATTTTTTCTTCGTATATTTGACCGAAGTTTAAATCAATATCAAAATTACCCATTAAGCTTCAACAAAATCCGCAGCACTAAACATTTGGCCTGTTTCCCAATCTACCTGTGTAATTGGAGGAGGAGCTACCCAATCTCCTTTTTTATTTTGCTCAACATCAGGCGCCCATATATCGTCTATTGCCCATCTCAAAGCATCTAATGTATCTTTTTTAAATGTTCCATGTTCTTTAAAATTTAAAAGCTCTGTTTCTAGCTCTTCATGGCTTTCTTTTAAAAAAACAGAATGTGATGCAAAATGAGGTTGCATTTGTTTTATTCTATAATATTTAGCCTTAATAGCTTTTCTTGTATTTATATTATAAAACCTACCTGTTTCTTTAGAATGTCTTCTTACATAGTCTGCTAGCATAACATGACCTGTTTCTTCAATCTTTATATCTCTTGGTCTATACATATCTGCTAGCTCAAATAATTTATCTGCACCATCCATAGGAGCAACTTGACCTCGAAAATAATCAAGAACATATATATTATAATCTTTATCTACTGCTATAACCATAATAACTGTATAATCTGCTTTTACATTTTCACTAGATGCAGGGTCAACTCCCATGAACATATTAACAGGTAGCTTTACTCTTCTACCCTCATCTGTCCTCATAATAAAACTTTGTTCGTTTTCATACATATACCTACCTTCCCAGTATCGCATATCTTTTTGTTTAAAAATGCGAAAACTGTCATCTACAGGTATATTTTGATATTCTTGATAAAAATATGCAATATCGCCTTCTGATTTAAGTCTTTCTTTTTCAGACATTAACCAAGAGTACGGTCTTCTATCTTCCCATAAAACTTTTACATTTCCTTTTTTATCTACAAATTCATTACCTGATGTAGAAAATTTTCCTTTAGGTAAGTTCTGAGGAACTGCTTGAAAAAACAAAGACCTCCAACCCTTGACCTTATAATTACCCTCTTTATCATAAGCTAATGGCCCTGCTATTCTATTTAAGTATGCATCTGTATCTACAATAGTACCGATAAATACAAGCTTTGCATCTCCAGAACCAGGAATTACAGCTGCGTTTAGCCATCTCCTGAATTTATCCCTTGCTGTAGGGGTAGTGCTATTTGACTCGCCTTCTCCATCGTCAATTATTGTTAAAGTTGGGCGATAAGCACCATACTTTAATCCACGAACTTTTTGACCTGTACCTCTTATCAAACACTTACACATTACATTTGGATTGCCTTTTTCATCAAATCCTCCAATAACTTCTTTTTCTTCTTTTCCCCATATCGAACCTTTTCTATCTCCAAAAAAATATTTAATCTTTGGATTAAACTCTATTTCGTTTCCAATAGCTTCTAAATTATACTTTGACTGCATTTCAGATTCTGATATAAGAAGTAAGAATCTTTCTTCACCAAACAGCATTCTATGTAGAGGATATATTAAATTAATAAAAGTAGACTTAGCATGGTCTCTAGGCGCAACTACTGCTAACTTGTCACCGCCATCCATATCAATAAGTGTCTTTGCTATTTCTCTATGAAACTCAGGAGACTTTGAACGGCAATGATAGTGCATAGAATTTTCAGGGTCGCCAAATAAAACTTCAGCAAATGTAAAAATATCGAGGTACATAGCCTCTAGCATCTTTTGTTTTTTACTATCCTTCACCAAAATGTCCTGTAAATCTTTCCATGTCTTCTAATTGTTGTTTATATATATCTACTTCGTCAAGTAGCTCTAGAATAAATTTTGCAACTACGCCATCAACAAAATATGGCTCATCATCAATATGAACCACTCCAGGCTGTGTAACATCTATTTCTTCACTCTTTGACTGTAGATGATGAGTAAAACTGTTCGTTTTTATCTTTTTTTGGGCCATAAGTAGTCTCTGCAATAGTTTTGCGTACAGATGATAATTTTTTAATGTCGCCATCAGATAATGCGAATACTCCTTCAATCTGCTCTTCTTTCTTCTCTTTTGTAAGATGACCAAGCATATCACTAACTCTATTTAATGCATTTAGCTTTGTTGCAGCAGGAATCTCTGCATTTTCTATCATATCTCTGTATTTATTAGCAACATAATCGTCGTCCATTCCAATCGCACTTAGTTTTTCTCTCATATTCATAGCTATATACTCCCTAATATGTTTTCTTTTAAGGATTCCCATGCCTCTGCGAAGTGCTTGCTCTGGGTTGTTATCCTTATATATTGATTGGTAGGCAAGAATAATTGACTCTGCATCCCACATTCCAAGCTTATCTGTCTTCCCATGTAAAAAAAGAGCATCTACAAATGTTCTTTGTTTAGCTGTAGGCCTAACATTCTTAACTAAATCTTTACCAAAATAGTATTTATCACGATAATAGTTTGGTTGTTCTTGTGCATATACATGTTTTTTATGAACTCCGCACTCTCCATATCCAGTTCTAATAAAAATATATGATTTTTTAGTATTTGAAGGCTTTTCTTCTCTTTTTCCAATCACCTCAATGACTTTTCCGTCTTGAGTTTTTATCCAATCGCCCTTTTTAGCCGTTCTCCAATTTTTAACTGGAGTAATATTTAACTTTTTAGCCTCTTTTTCTGTATAAACATGAAATTTTTTGCCTCGGCACTCTACTTTCATGTCTAAGCATTACGCACTTTTCTAGCTATTGACTTACTATATTTAGCTTTTCTTCTTGAACGTGCATTTGCAACTCGTTTTTTGCGATTTGTGCTAGCTTTTTCTGCTGGTGAAAGGCTTTCTCTTACAGATTTAGGAAGGTAGCGACCTCTTTTGGACTTAGGTTTCTTTTTATCACCCTTAGAAACATAATCCCATTTTTGGTCGCCCCACTTCTTTAGCTTATTACTAGATGATTTTTTACCAGAATATGTTCCACCAGCATCTTTATAGTATTTTACAGCAAGTTGCATAGCTCTAGCAGAGTGTTTTCCACCCATTTTTGCTTTTGCTCTAGCTTTTGCCCTAGCCCATTTTTCAGGGTCTCTTTTTTTAGCAGTTTCTGCCACTATTTTTTCTTTTTCTTAGACTTCATAATTGCACTTTGAAGCTTTTTAGGTAAACTTTTTTGTTTTTTAGTTAAAACCTTGCTACCTTTAGCTTTTTTTGGCATCATTGGTGATTTTTTCTTTGGCGGACGGCCTCTTTTTGTGCCGTATGTCCCTTTTCCTCTAGGCATAACGATTCTCCTTATTTTTTCTTATGTCTATTAGCAAAATTTCGAGCAGCCTCAACAGAACCAAAACCCCAAGCCTTTAATGCTAGCGCTTTTCTTGTTGGTCTACCCTTTTCATCTTTCATTGGCCCTTTCATGCCAGCAAATCTAGCAGCAAAAGACACTCTTCTTGGATTTGTTCCCTTCTTTACAGGCGGTTTTAGCGTTCCACCAGTCTCCCTTTTGTAGCTAGCTCTGCCTTTAGCATTCAAACCACCTTTAGGGTTCTTTCCTTCCTTGCGCTTCCAAGCAGCGCTTTTCCTTCTTTTGAGTCTTTTCATTAATTAAAACATTTGTGACTTATCTTCCACCTTAAAAGATATATAATTTTTACCAGATTGAGCAACTTTTTTCCAACCTGCTATTTTCACATCTCTACCACCTATTTTGCCCTGACCTGTAAAGTCTGGCTGGGTTTCTTTTTCTTTGTTCTCATTGTCAAATATTGTAAATGTGTCGTTTTTTTGTTCGTAAGGCATTATAACTCCTGAATTTGTTAAAAAATAATTTTACGCCCCGATAAAAATATAACACTAATTGAATTGTTATCAAAAGTAAAAAAGGTTGAGTTCGCAACCTAAGGTTTATATAACTAAGGTTTATAAATATATATACTATATTCTTATTCTATTTCTATTTCAATGAAAGGCTATCAATGGCTATTAGCGAATGTATAGCCTCGCTATACAATGGCTATAGCCTGGCTATAACTGTAAATATAACAATAATTAGATTTAGTGTTTGACCCACTAAAAAACTGTAAAAAAAATGGATGGGACGTACTATACGTATGCACACCCTACTTGTTTTCCGTTATGCGTTCGGAGTTTTCGTTGACCTCGCATCGTACGTTCATATTCTCTCTACGCGTACCCAAACGTTATTTTCTGCGCTGTTCCTTTAGCGTCCTTTGTGCTAGCTTAGAGGCATATGCCGTCGATTATGTACTTTTTTCTAGGTTTGGCGTAAAATCCTTCGTAAGTTTGGCTACCGCTGACGGCACGAAGCCGTAGCATTTGACCAATCGCATATGCGATAAATAACACGCGAAGATACCCTTCGCGAAGGAGAAACCATGTTAAACACTTACACACCCAACGGCAACAACGAAGTTGTTGACAACACCCAAGAAAGCAACCTAGAACGCGTAGATATTCCTACGCAGGAAGAAGA
>Ga0099849_1000296_pt1 | contig 22947 bp, 9 predicted proteins | sample CB_VirMetaG_4_FD_78177 | JGI IMG/M metagenome (GOLD analysis project Ga0099849, IMG submission 78177) | Freshwater to marine saline gradient viral communities from Chesapeake Bay - CB_1508_1M Viral MetaG | ecosystem: Environmental > Aquatic > Marine > Coastal | place: USA: Chesapeake Bay... | reverse complement strand
GCTTTAATTCTTAGTAATATTTCAACTGGAACAACTTCTGGAGAAGTTTTTAATGTTGGAATTGTTAGTTTTGTTCCTTCAATAGTTTTAAGTACTTCTGCAAATTCTACTTCTTACCAAGAACCATTTGTAGCAATACGAGAAAACTTAGATATAGATTCAAATTTTAATTATGATGCAAATCCACTAGATCCAATAACTGTGGGAATAATTAATAGTTCAAATATTGGATTGGGACACAAATCTCTTATTGTAAATAATGGTCATCCTTCAGGACCATCACAATGGAGAGAAGTTCTTCAAGAAGAAGAACCAAGTATTGGAGCTGGAAAAGCAATCTATTATGAAGGAACCAATTTATGGCCAACTATTACAATTTCTGATGATGGGGGATTTACATCTTATCAGACATATGCCAGTCTTGGAGTCTCTGTTGCATCAACTAGCAGTACTGGTATATCTTATGCTGCAACTCCTCCAGTTCCTCCAGATCCACAAGATTGTATTGATATAGAAAATGCAATTACTTCTGCAGAAGAAAATTTGCAAAATGTTATTGATGAGAATTTACCACTTGCCAGATCTTTAGCAAATAAATCAGCAGCACTAAGAAGGTTTAGGGATAATAAAGAGCTAGAAACTTGGGGTCTTTTGCAGGGGGCGGCATATCTTAAAAAAGAAGTAAATGATTATAGAAATGAATTAAATAACATAGAAAGCGAAGATTTTTCTGGATTTGAATGACTTGACACCCAAAGCATTGTATGCTAGAATAAAAAAGTAAGAAACGACTAAAACATATGCAACTCACTCGTCATCAACTTCGTAATCTTCAGTGCCTACAAGAAGATGTTGCGGAGTACTTTACTGATGAAAATATTATCAGCGGAGAAACATATTGGACTTGTGTTCAAGCACTAGCAGAAGCAAAAATTGCAGAACTTCGTGGTGAATTGATGTATGATGTTTGACTTAATATAAGTTGTATTCTATAATACTTTAAGAAGATAGTTTTCTTCTTATATGCGAGTATGGCGGAATCGGTAGACGCACCAGACTTAGTAAGTTGAGCCTCATTTAGGAAACTTTATGAGTGTAACTCCTCAAATTCGGGGAAACCTGTAAAATGGCAATCCCGAGCCAAGCAAGAGAAATCTTGAAGGTGTAACGACTAGACGGGGAGCACCTAATCCAAAAGGTATGGTGAAGGGATAGTCTAGACCACAAACTCTATGAGGCGGCGAAAGTCGTAGTGGTAAGAAAATCTGTTGGGCATTATGCCCGTGCCAGTTCAACCCTGGCTACTCGCACTTAAAAACATTTGGGTTATAAATATCATTAGATATTTGAACCCAAATGCCATATAAAGACAAAGAAAAACAAAGAGAATACCAAAAAAAGTGGCATTCTGAACATAAACTTCCAAAAACAAAGCAAACCTCTCATAATAAGAGAAAACAAATGGTTGAAGAGGCAAAAGATAAGCCTTGTGCTATCTGTAAAGTCAAATACCCTCCTTGTGCTATGGATCTACATCATATAGATCCATCAAAAAAAGATATGGGTGGTATATCTGGAATGATGAGAATAGGTTCTTACCAAAAATTACAAGAAGAGATTGATAAATGTATTCCTTTATGTTCTGTTTGTCATAGACTACTTCACAACGATCTTGCTGAACTCATTCTAGATTAGTCTCCCTACTCGCATTAAAATAAATAAGACAAAGAATAAAACCAAATGTCTTATCAATATAAAATATCACAAGCATACTGTTGGTATAATGACGGTAGTATGATTGTGAAAATGTACTTTATCAATGGACTACCATTTACATTTGACGAACTTCCAGATGGACATTTATATGACTTAGATTTAATTAAGGAAGCAGATAAGAATAAAACTTATAATGTAGAAGACTTATATGATGCATCTTTTTATCTAATTGATGAAGAGATGCATCCTATGTTATTTCCAATTGAGTTAGAAAATCCTGAGGATATGCCTGACGAAGATTATATGGTATAAATAATCCATAATGGAATTACTATAAAAATAAGATGCCTCTTTCTAGGTTAGAGAATTTTTTAATTAATACAGATGGTAATATACTTTATGTAAATCCATCAGATTTAGATGCTACAGATAGTTTTGATAACAAGGGAAATTCATTAACAAGACCTTTTGTTACTATTCAAAGAGCTTTACTGGAAGCAGCAAGATTTTCATATCAAAGCGGACCAAATAATGATAGATTTGATAAAACAACTATTTTATTATATCCAGGAACACATTATGTAGATAATAGACCTGGTTATTATGTAAAAAATAATGTTGGAGTAGCGCAATATTTTGATGTAAATGAAAATGTTGTTTCTTCTCCAGATATTGAATTAACAAACTCTTCTATTTTTGATTTATTTAACTCTAGCAATATTCTTTATAAATTTAATTCTGTTGATGGTGGTGTAATCATTCCAAAAGGAACGTCAATTGTTGGACTAGATTTAAGAAAAACTAAAGTAAAACCACTTTATGTTCCAGATCCAGAAGATAGTAGCATTGGTAGATCTTCTATTTTTAGAGTAACTGGTGGTTGTTATTTTTGGCAGTTCAGTGTATTTGATGCAGATAGAGCTGTTTTTTATAATAAGAATTTTGCACAACAGGCGTCACCAACTTTTTCACACCATAAACTAACAGTATTTGAATATGCTGATGGTGTTAATAATAAAGACTTAACTGGATTAAGTGATTTATCAATGTATTACTATAAGCTAATGAATGCTTATGGTGATGATACTGGAAATAGAGAGATTACAGATTATCCTGGATCTGAAGATTTTGAGATTAATAGTCCAGAATTTAAGATTGTTGGTGATTTGTCTGCAAATGATATTAGAATCACAGAATTAAGTGCTATTGCAAATATTGCGGAAGTTACCACAGTTACTGATCACAATTTAAGTGTTGATGATTCAATTCGTATTGCTGGAGTAAGTTCTGCATTATATAATGGTAGCTTTAAAGTTACTGGTATCACAAGTGAAACCAAATTTAATTATACATTACCAACTGTACCAATTGATACTGCAATTACAATTACAGCAAATGAAAGAGTAATTATTGAACCTGATAATGTAACTGGTGCATCTCCATATATCTTTAACTGTTCTTTGAGATCTATCTATGGAATGTGTGGATTACACGCAGATGGATCCAAAGCAACTGGATTTAAATCAATGGTTGTTGCACAATTTACTGGAATTGGATTGCAGAAAGATGATAATGCATTTGTAATTTATAATGAAACTACTGGTCTTTATGATACTAACTCTACAACAGCATTAGCGAATAGACCACTTCACGTTAATCAGGATGCAATTTATAAACCTGATTATGAAAGTTTCCATATTAAAGCATCTAATGATGCATTCATCCAAGACGTTTCTGTGTTTGCTATTGGTTTTGCTCAGCACTTTGTTGTTGATGATGGAGCAGATCAATCAATTACAAACTCAAACTCAAACTTTGGTGCAAAATCTTTAATTTCTAAAGGATTTAGAAAAGAATCATTTAATCGTGATGATACTGGATATATTACTCATATCGTTCCACCAAAAGATTTACAAGAAGCATCATTTAATGTATTGTGGAAAACTCTTGATGTTGGATTGACCACTTCATATACTGGTATTGGATCTACTTCAAGACTTTATTTGCTCTCGGAAAACGATCAAACAAACCCACCATCAAACATTACAAATGGATATAGAGTTGGTTCAAAATTAGATGATAAGTTATATTTAACTGTAAATATTGAAGGAATCGATTTTACATATTCATCTCCAGTATTGATGCAAGTTCCTACTGGAGATGGACCAACCGCAGAAAAAAGATTTACGGTTACTCAAACTGCAGGAGTAAATGATGTTGATACTTCTTCTAATACATTTACACTAAATGAGAATCATAATTTCTTTAATGGTGAATCGGTAAGAATCTATAGCGATAATGGAGTTCTTCCCGATCCATTAGAAAACGGACAACTTTATTATGTAATCACAAATGGTGTTAATCCAGATGAGGTGAAGTTAGCAAAAACAACTAATAATGTAAGTGATAATAATGCAGTAGATATTAAAAATACAAATGGTGGTATTATTAGCATTATAAGTAGAGTTACAGATAAACTTCCAGGTGATCCTGGTCATCCAATTCAATATGACTTTACAAATTCAAATTGGTATATTTTAAGTTCATCAACAACAGATACTAATAAAATATATGAAGCACTAACTTTATTTTCATCAGAAATTGAATCAAATAATTCTTCAACATTTATACAAAGAGTTTCTGAAAGTCGTGATTTAACAGATAGAATCTATAAACTTCGTTATGTAATTCCAAAAGAATGGACAAATCCAATTGCAAAAGCACCAGAAAAGAATTACGTCCTTCAAGAATCAAAAACTGTAGCAGAAGAGTCTGCAATTAATAATGTAATTTCTAATAGAAATCCACATGTTATTGCTGGTATTACTACTTCTGGAGATACTGTCACTATAACATCTGAAAAACCTCATAGATTAAGTATCGGTGATAGAGTTCATATCAAGAATGTAAAGAGTTCTACTAATACTGATGGTACAGATAATGAAGGTTTTAATGGGTATTATATTGTAGAAAGCGTACCATCAACTAAAACATTTACATATCTAAATGAAAATAATGGTGGAACCTTTATTGATAATGTTTCAACAAGAGGCACAACTTTACCAGTTTTTGCTAGAAATGAATATGATACAACTTATACAGTTCATTCTGTTGAAACAATTCAAGAATATGTTTCTGGACTTCAAGATGGAATATATTATATTACTTGTTTAATTGGAAATATTTCTCCAACTGTTTCAGAATTCTCAACACAAAAGTTTAAACAAAATATTGAATATCTATATCCAACTGTAGATAAAGATAATAAAAACACTGATCCAGTTCAAGCAGTTTCTGCGGCATCAAATAAAATTATCGGTAAGGTTGTTGTAAATGATTCTCAAAATAGTATAACAAAAGAGTCAGTTTTAAATTATGTAAAAGATAATAGGATTGGATACGCTGTTACTGGAGCAATTGGTAATTCTTCTGGTATTTCTACCATTTATAGTGATCTTAACCACAGTTTAAATAAAATTATCGGTCTCTCTATTATTGATCCCGGAAGCGGTTACGGTGCTGGTATTGTAACAACATTGTATAATGTTTCTCTTGTTGGTTCTGGTATTACTGGTGAGGGAGCTACTGTAAATGTGACGGTAAGTGCTGCTGGAACAATTACTGCTGTATCTATTGTTGATGGTGGTTCTGCATATTCTATCGGTAATACAATGACCGTAGGAAGTGGTGGAGTAGGAGTTGTAAGTGTTACTTCAATTAATGATAATATTGGTGATGTTATTCAAGTCATTGGTGTTGGTACAGTAGGAAATAGAAACAATGGTACTTATAATGGTGTTTATAAAATTATAGATGTTCCTGGTCCAAAATCAGTAACATATAATATTGAAACAAATCCTGGAATTTATACAACATCAAGTGGATTATTTATAATTGTAGATGAGGCACTCTCAATTACAAACATTGTAGGAACAGCAAATACAACTCTTGCTGGAATAGTTACTGTAACTACCTCAAATGCACACGGTTTATCCGTTGGAAATAAAATCAAAATTAATGGTGTGACTGGTTCTGGTTCCACTATTTTTAATTCTGAATTTATTGTTCAGGAAAAAGTAAGTCTTACTAGTTTTACAATTAGACCATCTATAGGTATAGGAACAACTGGAGTTGATTCTGCAGAAGTTTATAAGTATGGTATTGATGCTTATGGACAAGATACTTCATTACAAAGTGAAAAAATATCTGGAAGTTTGGTAAGTCTTAACTCTGGAATTAGTACAACAATGTCTTCTGGAATTACGACAACAACTACAACATTACCACTAACAAGCACAAATGGTTTCTATAAAGGCGATTTCATTCAAGTAGATGATGAAGTTATTAGAGTCGCATCTGTAGATAATACAACACAACTTACTGTTTTAAGAGGAACTTTAGGAACTAAATCTGCTCCACATATCTCTGGGTCTATTGTAAGAAATATAAAAGTAATACCATCTGAAGTTCGTAGATTCTCTAGTATTCGTGCTTCTGGTCATACTTTTGAATATCTTGGTTACGGTCCAGGAAACTATTCTACTGCATTCCCACAAAGGCAAAAGAGAACAATTACTCTTGAGGAAGAACTTTTAGCAATTTCTAAAGAGGAAAAGGGAGGAGTTGTTTTTTATTCTGGTATGAATGACCGTGGAGATTTCTTTACTGGAGAAAGAGCTTCCGCAAGAGAAAATTTCCTAGGAGAAGATGCATCAGATTTAACTGCATCATTTGATGATGTCTATATTAGAAATACTCTTCGTGTTGGTGGTGGTACAAATAAAAACCTTCCTTCTGAATTTAGAGGTCCTGTTAATTTTGCTAATAAAATCACATCAACTTCTCCTGATGGTATTGAAGCAATTCAATTATTATTAAAAGGAAATAGTATCACAAATCCATTCTTCCAAGTTGGTCCTGATGCAAATCCATCTTTAATTGTTAATGAGATAACACAAAATGTTGGTATAAAAACAGCAACTCCATCTTATGATTTAGATGTAAATGGTACAATTCGTGCTAATATTTATGAAAACTTTAAATTATCCGACCTTCCAAATAATACAACTGAAGAAGTTACATTTGCAAGAAATCGTGTATTAAAAGTTAATGATGCAGGGACTGGATATGAACTTGTAGATGTTCATGAATTAGATACATATAGATTAAGAAGTTTTGGGGTTAGTAATGATGGAACAGTTTATGTTGGAATCGGATCTACTGTTTCTAATCAATTACAAATCAGTGGATTATCAACTGCAAGATTTTATGTTGGCGAAAAAGTAAAAATTATTGGTGTAACATCATTTACCGATAATACACTAGTCGATCCTCCAGTAATTTCATCTTCAAGTGCAACTAAAGTTGGAACTTCTGGAACAGATAGTACATATCGTTATTGGATTGCACAATACAATTATAGAAATGGAAAAGTTGGAGTTTCTTCTCAAATTTCTCCACTTGCTGGAATTGGAATGACTTCTATTGATAATTTTAATGATTTAGATCACGTTTCTTTAAATCTTGCAAGAACAGATACAAATCACGGTATTCTTGTTTATCGTCAGGTAGGAGTTTCTACAAATATTGATGAAGCAAAATTAGTTGCTATTCTTGGTCCTAAAGAACTTACATCCTCAACATCTGGAATTGTCTGGAGAGATTATGGTACATACGAGCAAACAGAGTGGTCACCAAAAGGAACATCAAATGAGTATAATGATAACCAAATACACTTCCCCAACATTGCAACAACTGGCCATAGAAGAGGTTGGGTAATTGATGAAATTGTTTCAATTGGACAAAGTTCAATTACTGTTGGTGGTCAATATAAAACAAACATAGGTATTGGAACAACTGCAACTGTTAAGGTAATTCACGATAATACATATGCACTATCAGAAGCAATAACTTCTATTCAAGAAAGTGGTGGAAATTATTTAACAATACCAAGTGGAACTTATTTGACTGAAAAATTAATTATACCTACTGATTTTACACTTCGTGGAAATGGAAAGAATACGGTAATTAAACAGCAATACTTTGCAAATGATGAGACTGATGGTGGTGGAAACTTCTTAGATTTTGATGGTAATTTAGTTGGTATTGGAACTACTAATGCCTCAAATATCACAATTGAAAATATTACTTTTGATGGTAATAGTGGAAATAATATTTTATTTGATGGAGATCTAGACAACTATCTTGCTTATTTTGAGAATATTGGTTCTTCTTTGATTAAAGATGTAGAGATTCGTAATTCTTCTGGTCACGGTCTTTATGTTTATAATACAAACAGATTATCAGTAGAAAACTCTACATTTGTTGATGGTTGTATTACTGATAGATATACATTTAGTCCAATTAATGCACAAGAATCTGAAACACTACGAATTAATGATTGTTTATTTGAAAATTATCCTGGACCTGTTGATTTGTCTGTAACATCTGTTGTTTCAACTGGTGGAAATATCATTCGTAATTGTGGAACTGGTTTAAGAACTTATGCTACTGGAAAGATTACAACAACCAATAATATTATCCTTGGACCATCTGATGAATTCATTCCATCTCCAGACATTTATGATAGTGACTTTAATTCTGTAAATATTACTATTGATAGAGGAGTAGATTTCTTTGGTCCTGTTCTTCAATATATTCGTGATGGTGATCCTTATGATATTAGTAGCACTCAAATTTCTATTGTTTCTGCTGGTATTGGAACTATTGTTGGACAAGGAACAACAAATGAAACACTTGGATCTAGATTCTTAGATTTCAATATTACAACTTCAGATTCTGGAACATTTGGAAGACAAAATGGTTATATCCAACTTAGCTTAACTTCTAGTCAAACTTCTACTCTTGGTCTAAGTTCTTCTCTTGGATATAATATTATTGCACAAGAATATCTTGAAAAACCAGTTGGATTTACCACATTCATTGGAATTGGAACAGGTGTTTGGAATACCATTGGTGCTGGTGCAACTCAATATACTGTTAATCTTGATGATCCAAACCAGTTCTCTGGAATATCGACAGGAGACGTTGTTAAATTAGTAAATCATTCAGTATCTCCTGATTTATCATCTTTTGAATTAACAGTTGCAGAAAAAATAACGATAAGTGCTGCAACAAAACAACTAAGATTAACTGGATTCACAACAACATCTATAATTGATGGAAACCAGAGTGGATATATAAGTATAAGGAACATTTTCACAATCGCAAAAGGAAGAGTTGGAGTTATCTAATGCCCGATAATACAAATGTAAATAATAATTCTTCGGTTGTTGTTGTAGGAAGAACTGCTCCAGTTCCTCCTGGACAACAAAAATCCGAGAAATCAGTACCTGTTGTTATTGCAAGCGATCAATCAACTATTCCTGTTGCGGAACAAAATAAAATTGCATCAGAAGTTGCACTTTCATTACTTGGTATTCCTAGATCTGAAGTTGCTCTTGGTATTTTTGCTGATGTTAATACTTATGATGTAAATCCTACAGAATGGACATCAACACCAGAACAGTTTTCTACTGTTGATAACTCTGGTATTTATCAAGGTATTGAGCAGGCAATGGGATGGGGACTAAGCCATGTCCCAGAGGAATCTGGAGCACTTATAGAAGCACCAGCAGATAGAACAGCAGTTCTTACATCAAAAAGGTTCTTTAGATATCAACCTGGTCGTGTTTCTGCTGCAACTTTTGGTGTAAAAACATCATTAATTAATGATGATGGATCAACTGTTCAAAACCCCTGCATTCGTAAGTATGGTATTTTTGATAACTATGATGGTTATTATTGGGAAACAAGAAATGATGGACAAGGAGATAATTTTTCTGTAGTAAGAAGAACACAATCAATTATATATGAAAACTCTTTAACTTTTGGTACTGGTGCAAGTCAGCAAACTCAAGATTATGGAAGAACAAATCCATTAGATCCACTAGAGCCAAGAGGATCAGAATCTGTTGGTGCAGGTAATACGAATCCAATTGCAACTCCTAAGAAATTTGGAGATCTTGTTATTTTAAGAGATAATCTCTTAATGACTCACGCAGCGGTTTATGATCCATCTCTCCTACAAACTCAATCTCAGGTTGGTATTACCTCTGTTTATGATGGTAATGTAATCTCAATGGCTGGTCTTGCAAAGAGCATTACAAATGCTGTTTATAATATCAGCACTGGATTGATGACGATTACTACTGATGATGCTCACGAATTTGAAGAAGGAAAATTTGTGACTCTAAGTGGTATAGCAATGACTTGTTATTTGGATCCAGTAAATCCAAAGATTTATCCAAATAGAACATACGGTTATAATGTTCTTTCTGTTGGATCAACAAATACATTTACAGTTAATGTTGGTATTTCTACAGTAGAAACATTTTATCAAAATCCAGGAACATATACTGGAGGACACGCTATTGGACTTTCAACCGATCAATATGTTTCTTATTCAAAATTAACTAACTCAAGTGTTCTTACAGGACTAACAGACGATAAAATTTATAGAGTTGCTGCAGTAGGTGTTAATACAATTACTGGTATTAGTACAGTATCCTTAACAAATCTTGATGGAAGTGCAGTAACTGGTTTAAGTAATGCTACTGGTATTTCATCTCACGTTTTAATTACACCAGTTCCATTTATTCAACCAACAAATGGATCTTTAATTAATGCATCAAGAACAAAATATACAACAGTAAAACCAACGGGTATGTTCCCGTATATGTATTTTGATGCTGATGGTAATGAAGAAGGATATATTGATACATCATTACCAGTTTCACAATCTTCAACACTAAAAGATCAAATTGATGATATTAATGAGTATTATGATAAGTGGGTCAATCAAAATGTAGCAAAAGATTATTGGAATGTTTATGAATATCGTATTCCTAGATCTAGATTTAGTGGTGATAGGTTAGATGGTGGTACTGACGAACTACTTTATAGTGATGTTGTAAGTGATAAGAGAGCTGGTTCTAATGTATTAGATGAAGATACTGGGGAAGAACTAACGGATACTAGTATTTGGGACCTTGAATTTGATAAGGTCACTATGTATAAGATTGAGTTCTCTTGGTATGGTGCTGTTGGTGCTCTATTCCTTGCATATGTACCAGTAAGTAATGGAGAAGCAAGATGGGTAAGAGTTCATCATTTAAGAGCATCAAACCAATTAAAGGTTTCTTCTCTTGGTAATGCAACACTTCCAATTACATATCTTGTTTATGGTGGAGGTAACGCAAACCGTTTTGGTTATTTAAATGCTAAAAGATTAGAATCTACATTCTCTTATGGTTCTTCATCTGAACATATTGTTAAGTATGGTGCTTCTTATTATATTGATGGTGGAGATAGAGGGACGGTAAAACTCTTTAGTTATTCTACCCCAACATCACAAGAAGTTTATGGTTCTAAGAGACAATTTACTGTTGGTGCAGGATCTACTGAAATTGATTTAACAAGTGCAACTGATCCATCCGACCCATATATTATTGCAGGAGCAACCTCTGGTCTTACTACTTCATATTATGTTGGTTCTAAATTAATTACTAATAATCCATTGGATCAAAATATTGAGATTACTTATGTAAATACTGGAAGTAATTTCATATATCTCAATTCCCCATTAAATTCATCATCTCTTTCTAATGTAACTATTATTCCAAATAGACCAACACCACTAATTGGATTAAAGTGTAGAGATTTTATTCAAAGTAGCACTGGAAGAAATGTTAGAAATAGAACTCAAGTTTATCCAACCCGTCTTTCAACTGGTTCTACTGGAGTTGTGAAGATTGATTTACTTAAATCTCCAATCTTCCAAACAACCTCTACAACATCTGGATCTTTAGCACTATCAGCAAATACAAATATTGGTAAAAGAGGAAAACCAACACAAGTAAGTGTTAATAATTCAAGTTATCTTTCCGCATTAACTGGTGTTTATGGATATTTTAGAGGTTATTATGAAAATGATGCATCACAAAGACCATTTACAGTTTTAGGGTATCTTGAAAATAGAGGTTCCATTGAGGGATATTATTTCTACTCATTGAATACTACAGAAGATAATATTGTATTATTATCTACATTCAATTTCTTAAAAGAGGAGAATTCTGATCCAATTGGTAATGGAGTATCTGGTATTACTACTGAATTTACTCTTGCACAACTTTCATCAATTAAAGTTAATCCACAGATTAGAAGTCCAATCCCAAATACTGGAACTGTAGTTGCAAGTATATTTGCCCCTGCTTCTGGGGAAGAGTATGATTTATCTCCATATTTTGATTATAATAAGGAATATCTATCATTCCCATTAACAAATAAAGTTGAAAGTTTATATCTTTGTGCATCTTCACAAATTAACTATAATAGTGGATCTGCAGCAGCAGATGTATCAGCAAGTTTAACTTGGGAGGAACAGTGATATATGAATGGTGGAAAAGATATAAAAATTGGTGACGACAAACGTCCAGTTTCTATCGTTCCAAGCACTGAAGAATTTCTTTATAATATTGCGAATGGAGAACTTTTAACTGATGAATTTGGAAATCCTCTAGTTACTGAGGTTGATATTTACTTTATACCAGACACTACAGAAAAAAGATCAACTTCTGTTGTATTTAATGATAGAAATACACCATATAAAAGATTAAAATATGAAACTATTGGAATTGTAACTGCGTCTTATTCTGGAAATACAAATATATTAAATTTTGATTCTAGTATTGGAATATCAACAATTATAGGTGTTTCAGTTGGTGATAAGATATCAGGTTATGGAATTCCAGATGCTACTTTTATATCAAGAATACCAACAAATAATCAATTATTATTATCAAATAACATTGAAAATGTTACACCACAAACATCTAAGATACAAATAACAAGATCTTTTTATAATTCGGAAAGATCTGATGTTGTATGGAAGATTGAAGAGCAATTTAGAGAATCTAGTGAAGTTAGTACAACATTACTTGGTGTTAATCGTGCAGAAACACAGTTAAGTTTATTTTCTAATGTATCATCTTATGGTTTAGATAAAGATGAATTTGAATTTTATTCTTTTAATAGTGGAAGCAGTTTTGGTTCTTGGGAGAATAGAGAAAATGTAATTTATGGAAATCGTTATACAGCAACAAGAACGGAAGAAACACAAGAGTCTGCAATAAAATTGACTGCATTTCCTGCGCCATATTCTTTCCCATTTGGTCCGAAGTTTGAAAGAATTGGTTTTTATAATGAGGATTTATTTCAAAGATATCTTCTTTTTGTTCAACTTGGTAATGATTTGCACGATTATTTTAATACTGGAGCTGGTTCAAGTTATCCAGAAGATTGGAAACAAAGGTTTCTTCCTTCTGGGTCTGTTTATGTTGATAGTGGAGATGTAGTATATGCAGAAGGAACTACTGCTTCATTTAGAAAAATTGATACTTGGACAGATACTTGGAGAGATATAAAAGACTCAATTTTAACTGATCCAGTTACTGATTTAAAATTTGATTTCCCAAAAGTTCAAGAAATACTTTCAAATAATATATATGATGCAACATCAACACGTCCTGGATATTCTGATTCTAACCAAAGGTATGCATATTTACAATCAAGAAGAGTATTTAGATATCAACCAGGAAGAATTAGTGGATTTACATTTGGTCTTCGTTCATCTGTAGAACCAAACAATGGTATTATATTAGAATGGGGTATCACAAATCCAACAGATCAATATGTATTTAAAATTGAAGCAGGACAATTCTCTATCGTCCGTAGAAGTACAATACCTTTAGAAAGGTCAGCATTGGAAAGAAGTGGATTGACTCTTTTAGATCAGGTAAGAACTACAAGTGGGGATCCATTTGACGATCAACAATATTGGACCATTGATATTCCTAGAGACAAATTTAATGGAGATCCATTAAATTCTAATGGTCCTTCTGGTTATCTTCTTCAACCAGAAAAAGTATCAATGTATAAGATTGAGTTTGGATGGTATGGTGCTATTGGTGCAAGATTTTATGCTTACATTCCAGTTGGAAATGGAGAGGCAAGATGGGTTGTTATTCATACATTAGTTATTGAGAACTCTCTTGGTAGTCCTTGTTTGGAGGATTCTTATTTTAGACTTAAGTATTCATTGAATATTAGAAATACTGGAGATGTAAGAACACCACAATATCTTTATAAGTATGGTGCTTCTTATTATATTGATGGTGGAGATGAAGGAACGTCTCAAATTTATTCAGTAAGTTCTAGACAAAAAACAATCACATCAACAAGTATTAAATCTTTATTAGGAATACGACCAAAAGACTTCATTTTAAATAGCGATGCGGTTGAAATACAAAACAAAAAATTAATCATACCAGAAACTTTAAATGTATCTACAGATTCACTTATGGAAGTTAAAGTAGTAACTTGTTCTGCTTGTCCTGGTTTTGGACACGTTTATACTCCTGGAGTTGCCACAACAGAAAATGGTAGATATGTTGAATCTGAATTTTTAGATGCAAATACAATTACAACGATTGGTGATAATTATTTTTATGAGAGTGATGTTGGTGCAAAATTAATTGCACCATCAATATACAATGCTTATATTACAGATGTAAGTGACCCAGTTGGAACTGCTGGTTCTTTTGAAACTGCTACAATTAAAGGATATGATCGTACATATGGATTTAATTTAGTTAGTAGAGATATTGGTGGTTCTACAGTTTTAGATAGAGTAACTGGACTTACAACTACAATTGGTATTGGATCTACATATCCACATCAAATTCGCATTAGTAATTATGATGCTTATGCAGCATCTGATTTTAAATTTACTGGTTCAAAAATTGAAATACAATTCGTGAATCCAGGAAACAGTGATGATTATGCACATTTTGCTGATTTCCTTATTGGTGTTACGGATAGTGAGCCAGATGTATCTTTACCAGATACATTAAATGGATTTATTGTTGGTGGAGCAACAACTACAATATTACCAAACTCAAAAATACTTTTTGGGGAACATACTCATAGTTATGCTGCATTGAATGAAAATGGCGTAGAAATAGCAGAATCTTGGGGACCATTACAACCTTCAAGGAGAATGGCGATTGATTATAGAATACCATCACTTTCAAGTCCTGCTGGTGGGATATGCTCAAAAGCTACTATTGATGTTTTAGATCCATTAAGAATAGAAAATGTAAATCAGTTTGATGGAACAAATCCACAAACTGGAGTAGCAGATGGTAATGTTTATATTCAAGTTACTGGTAATTTCCCAAATATTGAATATGATGGAGGGCAAGTTTCTATTTTAGATACATCCACAACTCCAGAAACAACTAATATTACAAATTCTAGGTTTGTTGGAGTTACTAGTAGTTATATTTCTGGTGATGAAACATTTTCTTATATTCAATTATCTCAAACTCTTGGTTCAGTTGGATCTGATTTTACGATTTTAATTAGACCAGTACAGATTACATCAACTGGACTAATAAATAAAACAAAATTATATAATTATATTCCATTTCCATTATATCTTGTTGCAAAACTAAAAGATAATGCAGCAATTAATAATATATCAGTAAAAGAAACAATCGGAGATTTCCAAAGAACAATAACTCCAAAATGGTATGTTAGTAGTAATACAACAGTTGATAATGTTGGAGGAAAAGCTGATACAACTGGTGCTGCACCAACAAACTTTGAAGAAATTGATAGATTATCCTCTGCATTAATTGATGTTCAAAATGAACAACAATTAAGACCTTATACCGAAAGAGACACTCTGTATATTGGTGCAAATAGTACGAACTCAATTAATATGAGAAAAGTATTTGGTCCAGATAGAAATGTCGTTACTCCAGATAATAATAATATTGATGCTACTTTTATTCTAGCTAAAAAAATTGATGGCGGCGGAACTGGAGTAGTTGAAACTAGTTTAAACTGGAAAGAACAATAAATAAAGAAAAAAGATAGTATAATGGCTACTCGCAGAGCATTAATTATTAATTTGACTACAATACAAAATAAAAATTTATTTATATGACTTTAAGAAATCCAAAACTATTTGGTCTTAATGTATTAAGTTTTCTTGCTGATGTAGAAAACAAAAATGCAGCATTAACAGCACTAAATTTATCATCACTTGATTTAAATGTTATTCGTGGTTCTTCGGATGCTGGTGCTACAAGACACGATTGGATTAGTTTTTCCAGGTTAAAAGTACCAATTTATAAAACACTAGATAGATTTTTTAGTGAAAGTTCTTCATATTTACCCCTTTTAAGAAATAGGGCAGGTACAGATTCAATTCTTTTTGGTAATTTGGGGATTAATGGTAGTTTAAGTGGAAATGCAATTCGTTATAGATATATTGATGGAACAGGATCTTCTGCTTCAGTTAAGATTGCTGATATATCAACTTCTAGAGTAAGTGCTTGGAGCTCAAGTGCATCTCCAGTTATTGCTACTTCTCCAATCTCTTATGGTGCAAGAGTTAGTATTATTACTGGAGGTTCTTTACAATTTGGAACACCAACATCATCAGGTCAAACAAGAATACAAACATCTATTACACCACAAGTAAAAGAGTTTGATTCTGAATTTCCAACATCAAAGATTAATTTTACAATTGGTGGTCAAACAGTAACACTTTATGCAATGAAAGGAATACCTTTAATTTTTAAAGGTTTCTTTAGAAGACTTAATGCAGCAGTAACACTTACTGAGTTATTCAATGAAACTCCAGCGAGTTGGAAAATTGTAGATACATCAAATCCAAATGTTTATACAAATTATGCAAATCGTGGAGGATTGACTTCATCTATTAATTATAGATCAAGTCGGTCAAGAGAAAGGTTTATTCAATTTTATTATAATCCAGATAATATTTCTTCAATTACTCTTACTTCTGCAAACATTGCAGAATTACCAGTTACAAAACTTGAGAATGTATCAACTTTAAATTTTTCATCAAATGTTTTAAAAAACTTTCCAGATTTTAATTTCTTTTCTCCAAACTTAAGAAATCTTTATATTTCAAATAATCCATTTTATTTAAGTGAAACATCAACGGAAAGAAAGTTAAATGTAGCAGTTTTATCAAAGATACCAACAGGTTTAAGAGAATTAGTTATTGGATGGACTTTTTATGGTTCAATTCCAGTTAATGCGATTGGTAATAGATTTCCACAATTAACAAGGCTTGATTTATCTAGAAGAGGTGGTCCATATTTTCATCCAGATGATGATGATCCAAATTCTACAATCCCAAATGTTCCACAGACTTGTGAAACTTATAATGTATCAAATAATAATTTTAGATCTATTGGAAGTTCTAGTGGAAGTAACTATAACGTAAAAGAATTAGATAATCTTGTAAGTTTATCACTTTCATCTAACTATTATCTGACGGATGCTGGTTTTTCAATCTCCACAAATAATACTGTAATCAGCTCTGTTAATATATCTGCTACTGGACTACCTATTCCAGATTTAAGTGCAAAACAATCACTTCAATCTTTTAGTGGAACTAGGACAAGAAATGCAGGAAGTTTCTTTACTGGTGCTAATGTTTATAAATTTGATGGTTGTGGATCTTTGGGAACATTGAACCTTTATGCTTCAGCAGTTTCTGGAGCAATGCCCAAATTTACAAATGCAAGTTTAAGTTATCTTGAACTTCGTTATACTAGTATTTCTGGAGGCGATCCTAATGGTGATACGACATATGTAATTCCAGAGAGAACATTTGAACAAGCACCAAACCTACAATACTTTTTATTTGAATCTGGTAGTGTTTTATCTGGTAAGCCAATTCACCCAAATGCATTTACATATACCCCAAATCTTTATTATCTTTGGTATTCCTCTTCTTATAGAACTAATGGTAACTTCCCAAGTATTTCTGTTTGCTCAAATTTAAATAATCTTGTATGTCGTTATAATTCATTCACTGGAACAATACCAAACCTTGCGGCAAATCCTAATATTTACTATGTTGATTTTAGGTATAATCAATTCAGTGGTAATATACCAGCATTTAAGAATCTTTCTAGATTAACATACTTATATCTTTTCAATAATCAATTTACTGGTTTGCTTGAATTCCAGAATTTACCCAACTTGGTTTATTTTTATGCACATAATAATCAAATTACTGGAGAACTACCAGACTTTGGAGATTGTCCAAGATTATATTATTTAATTCTTTTTAATAATCAATTTACGAATTATAAATCTGGAGCATTAAGTAAAAATTATAGATTAAGATATCTTGATTTATCAGGAAATAATTTAACTCAACAAGCAGTTAATAAATTAATTGAAGATTTATATACTAACTATACAACAGTAAATAGAGGTAGAGTGACTATAAACTTAAGAGGTAATGCATTACCAAGTGGTGATGCACTAGATACTATTGATATTTTAAGATCTAAAGGTTGGACAATAGTTTTTGAGTAAAGATGGTAAAACAAAATCAAGGTTTTAGAAGAGACTTAAACCTACAAGAAAATACTAATGATACACAGGCATTAAGTAACCTTGCTGGTCCTGGTATTGCTAATGATTTGAGGATTATTCAAAATAATTTAAGAAATATTGCAACAGTTGGATTTAATACTTTATTTAATGGTTTCTTTTATTTTGGTGAAGAAAATGATTTTGTTTTCACTAATGATGATGTTGTTGGTGTTAGTACTGATGTTGGAGTTGGTGTTACAACTTTATTTGCAGGAAGAGATTACTTTGTTTGTAATTCTAATGCTATTAATCAATTTAAACTTTCTAGTACATCTTCAGAAATTGGAATTAGTACTATAGTTGTAAATTCTGTATCAAGAACTGATTTTAATTTTGTAAGAAAAGACCCAGTACATCAAGAAAATTTATTAAATTATATTAGACCCGAGATACAAGATGAAGAAGAATTTAGTTATATTTCAGATATAAATGGCACATTTGATAATGTTCAAGCATTAAACGAAACATCACAGTTTTTTATTACTAAAAAGTATAAAGGAACTGATACAACAACCAGTGATGATATTAAATTTGAAGGAAGTGTTATAATTAGCGACCCAGCAAAATTAAATACAGGTGATGCTGGATTAAATGATCCAAAATCTCCTGGTATTTTTATTGGAGATACTCGTGCATTTTCTAGTGATAATAACCCTTGGGTTGTTGATGCTGGAACAACATCATTAAAAACATCAAGTAGTTCAGTTTCTGTTGGAGAATTATATTTTTCAGATGATGTTACAATTACTGGAGTGAGTGTAGTTTCAGATACTGAAGTTCCAGTAACAGCATTTACTCATAAATTACCTATAGTTATTAATGGTGAAACTTATTATTTGCTATTAAGCACATAGAATTTTAAATTCACCAGAGGGTGTTTGAATACTTAAACGATTAGTTGATACATCACTAGAAGCATAGTCAGATATATTTGAAGAAGATAAAACTGCATTAAATGCATCAAAAACTATATCACCACTATCAATTCTTAAATTTGGTGATGCAACAACTGTTTCAAGTCCTTCTAATGTTGCATTAAATGGTGGGGATGTATCTGTTGGTGGGCAGCATAGTTGTTTATCAGACCCTGTACTAGTAACTGTAAAGTTTGCACCTGCAGGTATTGTTCTAATTGTTGGTTTATTTAATGCAATAGTTGTTGTATTAGGTGGAGCACCATTTACAATTGTACCACCATCGAAATATAATCCTTGAGCACTCCAACCATTACCGACACCAGAAGAATTATTTACGGTAATAGTTGTTGAACCTATAGGAACATCAGAAGGGACAACCATACATCTAGTAACTGCAGGTAAGCAATACTCTGCTAGTCCATTATTTAATAAACCTCTAGATTGATAAAAATAAACATTAGTAGAACTAATTGTTTGACTTGGTGATATTGATATTTTTGTTGGAGATAACTTTTTTGTAATACCAGTATATGCTTGAACACCAGAACCAATCATAACCATTCCATTTTTTAGTGAATTTACATTTCCACTAGAAAGAGTAAATGAACCACCACTTCCACTTCCTGTTGCTTTTTTTACAAATCCACGATGATCTATAAAATCAAGAGTTACTGAACCAGAAGCAGTAGCAGATTGACTACTAACTATAAACTCATTAATTGCAATATAATTAACAACAGAACCTTCTGGTATTCCAGTTCCAAATATATAATTTCCAATTTCAATTCCAGTAGTATTTGATGTTGTTATAATTGGAGAACCATTAGTTGTTGTTACTGATGTTGATGCTTTTGTTATGTCTGATACAGTTGTTTTTGGTTGATAGCGAATATCTACTTTTTTTGTTGTTTTTACTTTTACATAATCACTCGCATTACTTGATCCGCCAATTGTTCCTCCACCAAATCTTACGGAACTATCAAAATATGTGTTAAAAAATCCTTTTACATTTTCACTAAAATCATAATCAAGACCATAAAGACGATTATATCTTAAATTTAAAGTAGAGGCATCAATAGATGAAATATTTACATCATAACTTCTTTCTACACCAATCGCATCAACTGATTGTGGAATATAATATCTAAACCTAATTCTATATCTTTCATATTCTTGAAGAATATATGTTGAATGAATAATACGAGTTCGTTGTCCTATAGATTTAGAGAAAGTTACATTACCAGTAAAAGTAGATGAAACTGCATAAGTTGTACCATCTGGTGGTGTAAGAGTGATTACTCCAGTTGAACGATTGTAGCTTCCATCTCCAAATCCAATGGTTGTTCCTGGAACAATACCAGAACCACTTACAGATTGCCCAATACCAATATACTTTGTATTTGTAGGGTCTGATAATGTGATTTCATTTGTATCAATTGTTCCACTTGCAGTAAATGTAGAGGACAATCCAATTCTTGAATGTTCTGTATAAGTTCCGATTCCAGAAGTATAACCCTCTGTCTGGAAATCAAAAGTCATCAATGCAGTCGTATCTACATAAAAAGTATGTGCCCTTGTTTGAGTTGGAATAAAAAATCCCTCCCATTGAACACCACCATTTACATTAACAGACTCTGGAGTAATTTTACCTGAATATGAAAAGTTTCCTGCTTCCCAAAAATTATCTTGTTTAAAAGATGCACCAGAAAAAACATTCAAACTATTTTCAAAAACTTGATTGGAGTTATAATAACTTGCAGTTAGTCCATTTCCTCCTGCAATTCTTGGTTCTCCAGAGAATAATGAAAAATAATCTAAACGATTTTGATATGTAATTCTAGGAAATATTGGTAAGTTTATACCATTTTGATTTGTAACCTGAACTGCACTACCAATAACTTGTCTATAACCAGCATTAGTCAATCCAGAAGAAAATATATTTCTAATTGGATTTAAATCTTGAGATATAAAAGTAGAATCAACACTATCAACTAGAGTATCAAGAAGATTATTTAATGCTTCTGTAGAATTAGAAAGGTCTGAAAAGTTTTTATCCCTTCTTAATCCAACTCTTTTGTATATCTTTCTTACCATTTTAGTTTTTTCTATTATTTAGAAGTCTATAAATAAAAACAGTTACACATTATAAGTATGGAACCATCACAAATGCTTGAAGAACTTATTGAGAAAGGAGAAAATCTCAAAAAAGAACTTCTTGAATTAGAACAAGAATTTAATATGAAAAAGGAACAATTTATAAGGATTCAGGGAGCAATTGAGGCATTAAATGCTGTCTCAGATCAATTAGCTCCAAATCCATCAGAACTAAATCCAATAAAAAATTAAAAATATTTTAGTCTAAAAATAAAAAACCCTGTATATATTTTTTTACAAACTCTTCTGGAAAGTAATTCTTTAGAATACCATATGCAGGATCATATAACGACATATGCTCATTATATTTTTGATGTTTATTTAAATAAGATACAGATTTAAGTTGAGAATTATATAAACATTTTTTATATTGATGTAAATAACATTTCAACATAATTTGATATTCATTATAAAAATCTTTATTATCTTTCCTTATCCAAAACTTCTCTGAAAAATATTTCTCCAAATCGTAAATTTTAGATTTATTTTGTTTTATATCTGGAAACATCTCCATATAACTTAAATATTCCTTATTTTCCGAAACTGGATGAAAATCAATAGCCCCAAAATACTTTTTATCTGATATTTCAAGATATTCAGTACCAAATATTGGAGTTTCATAATATTCCCTTGGATAAATCACTAAAGTTTCAGCTTTTAATTTATCTTTTATAGTTAATTTACATACTCTTATTCTATTACAAAAGTCAGAATACCAGAGATATGATTCTAAAGTAATATTATCTTTTTTAATAATAGTATTTAACCAATCTGGAGTACTTTTCTCAATAAGAGGAAAGAACTCTTTAATAATATTCTTAATCATATCTCATCAAACAGGACAGAGTTATTTTAGTCAGATTTCTCACTCTCGTCAAGTATCTTGGGACACTTGACTTTTATATTTTTTGTGTTATAATTTTTTTTGTTACAAAATCTTGTATCTTTGGGTTTTGTAACCAGCTCTAAAGTGGTGGATTAGAGTTGAGTTGAGTTCTCGGAGGAAAGGGGTGGTGCCCTTTCCTCTTTTTTTATGTACCTATAGGACACTTGAGAAACCGTCTCCAAGACCTCTTGGAGAATGGAAAGACCTGTTATACTACAAGGAGTTCAGAGACCTATCCCTTATGTCCGTCAATAAAGAAGTCAAAGGAATGCTTGCAAGGTGTCTTGCAACTGAAAATATTATTGTAGAGCATCGTAATGTAGATACTGCTTCTTTTAATGTTGATTTGAGGGTTCTGACTCTTCCTAATTGGAAGAAAGCAAGTAATACTGTGTATGACCTTCTTGTTTCTCACGAAGTAGGACATGCACTTTTTACAGATAATATTGACTGGAGAGAACAATATCCTGATATTCCAAAAGACTTTGTGAATATCGTAGAAGATGCTCGTATTGAACGTCTGATGAAGAAAAAGTATGGTGGTCTTTCTCGTACTTTCTTTCGTGGATATCAGGAACTGAATGATGAAGATTTCTTTTGTGTAAAAGATACCAAGTATGAAACTTTAAGTTTGATTGACCGTATTAATCTTTACTTTAAGATTGGTGCATTTCATCAGATTCCTTTTAATGATGATGAAGAAGAATTTCTGACTCAAATCAG
>Ga0099849_1000293_pt1 | contig 23011 bp, 26 predicted proteins | sample CB_VirMetaG_4_FD_78177 | JGI IMG/M metagenome (GOLD analysis project Ga0099849, IMG submission 78177) | Freshwater to marine saline gradient viral communities from Chesapeake Bay - CB_1508_1M Viral MetaG | ecosystem: Environmental > Aquatic > Marine > Coastal | place: USA: Chesapeake Bay... | reverse complement strand
AATAGAAGGTAATTGGTATGTCTTATCTTCCGATGGTTTAAAAAATATCTAATTAAAATATTTTTCTTAAAATTGCTATGTGACTATAGATTTGATTATCTGTGTCAGCAGCACTCCATTGTACAGTTATATCTAAAGTTTTTGTTACTGTAGTATCAAAATTTGTAGACTCAAGAGAACTAAATAATTTACCCTCGAGGTCACCATTATTTTTAACATAATCAAAATATCCCGATGTCATAAGTGACGCAGTACCTGGTCCACCCGTGTTTCGTATGGTGAATTCTACCTCCAATACAAAATCTCTTAAAGCATTCAAATTATCTAATGCAAGGACACCAGTGGTAGCTAATTCAACTCTAGACGAACCACTTATCGCGTCAATTCTAATGGTTATTGATTGTCCCGCACCATTAGTTCTTAATTTACCCCCCATATTGAGCGCGTAACTATCACCTATTTGAAAAGTATTAGCTGGCACAGATATAGAACCTACACCACTACCCAATAGTGTTAATTCGTCAGTTGTGCCTGAGACTGTTGTACTATCCCCTGTTTGTGCAAAGAATCCAGAATTTACTCTATTGATTTGAATGGAATTTGAATCATTTCTCTCTAATGTCAGAATACCATTATTAACTGTACCACCAGTGACGAATGTGTCTTGTATATCAGATGTTAATGCTACTGTACCATCATTATTAGGAAAATTAATGACTCTATTGGTAGTTAATGCAAGAGTATTAATATTATTATTGAAACCAGCATATTTGAAAATAACATCATCTCCCTCGGTCATAGTAATATTATTACCACTTGTTTCATTACCTTCAGTTAAGACAGAAGATAAATTTGGTGTCAGTGCTCCAGAAAAAATATTCAATAAATCTGTACCACCACTGAGAATACTTCCATTAATTACATTAATGTTGTTACTAAATTCAGTACTACCACTTACTTGTAATGATAATGTGGAACCTGTTTCATCACCGATAGTTAAAGGTGAACCACCCGTCAAAGTTCCATCAATTTCTACATCTGATAAAAATTTTGTGTTTAATGGAATTTCACCTCCCTGAAAATTTTCTATAATATTTTTACACTTACAAGACATGACTGAATATAAATATTTGTTTATTTGTAAAGATTACCTAGAAGTCTTACCTTCGAATCTAAAGAATTGTTTGTTTTAACAATATCAACTTTTATTACGTCTGTAGGTAATACACTAAAAGGTATTGTCACAGTTTGAGGACTCCCAGTTCCATTACAACAATACTTAGTAATCGTATATGAGGTAACATTATCTGTTATTGCTCTTGTGAACTTTGCTCCGACATACGGTGGGTTATCTATATAGGAACTAAATCTATCTACAGCTACCTCATCCATAGAACCAGTATAATCCAATGACACCTCTAATATCTCACAGTCTTTCACATATATTACAGGACAAGGGAAACAACTCGAACATTCTCGAGCACAATCCTTCAAATCATATCTCGATTTATTAACTAAAAAGTTATGGAATATTTCATCATAACCCAAAGGTTCAATGTAATACCTCATTTGAGATATTCCGCCATCATAAGTTCCAGCAAAATTTTCTTCAATCAATAAACCTAAGTCATTTGGGTCTTGTTGATAAGGAGGACATGTAGTTCTCGTATAAGTGATTCCAGTTGTACCACTTGTTGAGCCACTCAAAAAGTTAAAGGTCTGATTCTCTAACAGTCCCTGTGTCCCACCACCCCAAGAGATGTTAAATGGAACACCTACTTGTTTCTGTGGTTCTGTATTTAATCTTCTAGGTATAATCTCTTCGAAATTATTATCACTATAGATTGGTCTACCATTAACAAATAACGTCAATGTACCTCCACGATATTTTTTATCATCAGTCCATAGTTTACTAAATCTTATTTTTTCGGTGAGTTTTGTGTAATTACTAGTACACCCCGACGATGGTGGGCATGGATTACCCTCACTACAACCACTCTGTTCCGTACCTTCACCAGTATAGAATCCAGTCACAACAACCTTATTTCCTTGGTCTTCAAAACCTGGCATTAGTGGTTCTTCTCTAACTAATGATGTTGTTGCTCCTAATATAGGTGAATCAATATATGAATTAGTATCTAAAACTTCTTTATATATTAAATCATTAACACCACCCATATTTTGCAAATCACAATCTTCAAAACAATAATTTCGTTTAAATCTTGCAGAGACTAACACCCATGGTTCTTCATTTCTGTAAGTAATGTTATCTAAATCACATATCGTGTTGGTACATTTTTCAACGATTGTGTAACCTGAAGTGTATGTCAGTCCAGTCTTACAATTTGGTATTTCATAAACCAAATTTCTATCACAGTCAACTACTTTCTCATTCGAATAAGTTGTAATACAATTTCCAGTGAAATATAATGCTCTATAACATAATGTTAAACCAGAGTTAGCCCCATCATTCCACGGTGTCAATCTCAAACCAAACGAATTACTCCACGAGTCTATTTTTTCATCATAATTAGTCGTTATTATTATGGGTTCACCACAGGGGTTAGTTTGTGTGTTACCACTGAAATTAATATCTATCGGATTACCGTCACAACTATAATCGTATTGTCTACAAGTTTGTAATCCTGTTTCAGCTGAGTAAATGTTATGAAACTTATTTTCAGCACGAGTACCCATGTAGAAAAATAAACCTTTATTGTTGGGATAGATACTATTTAATGTATTAGTACTACCTGTACACAACACATCATTCGTTCTAATTTTCAATAAAGTTTCGAATGTCCAACCACATTCTGGTCTGTCAGGAAGAACTTGATAAGGGTAGTCATATAGTTTATAAAATCCTTGGTAAAATCCTCCATATAGTTGTTGATAATACCCTTCTGTCCCACCTGTAACACTTTTTATATTATAGTTTATATTATTTTGTGAATAACCAGTTATTTGTTTCATTTTGAAACGTCTGTCATAATGTAAATGGTCGTACTTGTACTCGTCGGGCATTTCCTTCCATAATTTGAGTGTTTCCAATTTACAAGGAGCCTCCAAAATACCCACATTTATTTGAGTGCCAGCTGTGAATACACCCATATTTGGTGTTCCAGCTGATGAAATTATTCTAGCTGTGGAAAGAGTAATGTTATAAGCGTTATCACCCGAAAAAATACAACAATTAGCAAAGGTCATTCCAGTTCTTACAAAATCATAATTGTCGGATGACGATGAACCAGTTGTTGATAACATTCCATTATTACATGGGTATCTAAAATTAAATTTAGTTTCATCGGTTACTAAACTTGGTGTATTTTGACTCCACGTTGCACCAGTGAAAAAACAATCATTTAGAGAATTGAAAGCTGTAGTAGCTGTCACGGACCCTGTATAAGCACTCAAAGCTGTAAATTTTTTACCACACCAATCTAGTTCAGTTGTATTCCCACTCATGTATTTCACAAGGGAATTATCAACCCCAGTCAGACCAACATCACAAATCGATTCAACAAAATTTGTATAACCAGTAAATTCAGAGTTTTCACACTTAGGACACTTACATCTCAAATCCAAATCGTTCGGTCTTGATTCATTCCAATAACTCAAACTTAAAAGTGTATTATCTTCCAAATATTCATCACAAACAAGTGTTGGTTGAAATGTACTTCCAGTAGAACTTAGGTCTATCCAAACTGGTAAACAATCTGAACCAAACGTTTTTCCACTCAAATATTCATCTTCGTGTTCTAAAACACAAATAGGATAAGGTGAATATATAACTTCACTATTATAATTTTTTTCATCAGCAACTAAGAAGAAATCATAGTAACTACTATAGTCTAATCTTGCGTCAAGTTTATTGAAATAATAATTATTTAAATTTTGTGGGCCCATTGACTATAAATATTGCTAATGTCTTTAATATTTATATTAAAAACATTTAATATGAAACACGACGGTATGACATGTGAAGAAGCACATCCAGACCTCACTCATGATGATTGGGAACTTCAAGAAGGTTCTAACACTGAGAAAGAGTTGGATGAATTGGTTGATTATGATGGAACAATGATGACTTCTAAGATACCACTCGGTATAAATAAATCTAATGAGATTAGTAGAAGCACTACAGATGATGTAGTAAAAACCGCTTACCAAAAGGGTAATGGGTTTGGTTATTACTATAAAAGATATTGGGGGGAAGCGTATATGGGTAAAAGTATGGGTGACAACGAAGAGATAGATTTGATGACAGGTGAAGAAACAATTGACCATTTCATTGATGATTATGGTTTAACACCACACAAAGCCTATGAAAAAGCACTTCAAGCTGGTAAAAGAGTTGATGGTAGTGAGAAAATGTTGAAAGATGATAAAATGAGATTGACTGAACGTTCAAAACAGAAAATGAAGGATATGATAGAAATGATAGTCAACAAAAAAAACAATAATGATGGTATCGTCAGTTCAACCCCTAAAAATACAAAACTTGATGATTTAGCTAAAAAATTATTTGCAGCTGCTGAATTGGAAGGTGTCGACCCTATTGAATACGTAAAAAGTTTGAGAAATGCCTGATTTAACTTTAAAAGATAAAAAGTTTCAAGTACCCAAAAAATGTGTACAGGTTATTAAAAGAAATTTTGATTCTTTTGACGGTCCTAAAACAACAGAAGGTTACAATAGGGCTAAAAACATAATTAATAACCCAACAATTAGTTTTCAACTTTTAAAGAAAATTAATAATTTTTTTAGAACAGTAGAAAAAGATTCTTGGCCTTACAAACTTACTGGTGGTGATTATGGTATGAAAGTATTCAAAAGAATGGAAGATGAGGCTAGACGAAAAGAAAGTTCATCAAGAAAAAACAAAATGAGGGGAGAAATGATGAATACCCATAAAAAACCTCATGAAAAACGTGGTATAGATTTAACTAAAACTGACCCTGTTCCAAGAATCACAAAAAACGAATTGATTGAACAGATTGGTCGAATAAATAAATTAATAAAAGATTTATAAACGAATATTTATAAAAAAAAAGTTATGGCTCAAGAACAACAAAGAAAACCAGGACAACAATTATCTGATATTGCAAATGCTCAGAGAGAACAATTATTTCCTAAAAACATCTATAGTCCTAAATCACAATTATACTCAGCACAACATCCGAATGCTCAAGCTGATGGTGATGATAAAGGAAGAGGTAATTCACAATTTTTAGGAGTTCACGATAATAACGTTGGTACTCAAACCGATATTATGACAAGAAACGACCAAATTAAAACAAACGCTTTTAATAAAAAAAATACATATTCAGTACCATCAGATAGTACAAACGGAACCGTTAATTTGACAACAAGTTAGAATCGAGATGAAACTTTACAATACACTCAAGTCTATTATATTAGAAGCAGTTGAAAAACAAAAAGTAATTAAAGCTATAAATGATAGACAAAGAGTACAAATTGATTATAGAATACCAGAGGGGGAAGCACCAGGTGGTGTCACAGAAGGACCAAGGGTTATTGAACCAGTGTGTTTAGGTATTTCTAAAGGGGGTAATATGATGATAAGAGCTTGGCAATTATCTCCCGAAGAAGACGGTGGGGTTAGTAATAGAGGGATACCTGGGTGGAAGTTATTCAGATTAGATAGAATAACTTATTTTACACCGACTGGAACAAACTTCGACCAACCTCGCCCTAACTTCAACCCCGATGGTGATAAAACTATGTCAGAAGTGATACAAATTGTTAAATATTAAAATATGGGATTAGAAGATAAATTATTGATGGCAAAAAAATTCATGGAACATGATGCTATGGGTGTAAATAGTGGTGGTAATTCAAGAAGAGTTAATATACCTAAAATGACTGAACCAGTCACACCACAACAAACAACATCATCAAACTTTCAAAATGTAAATATACCACAAACCATGGTGGCTGAGAGTACAAATGTAAGTTCCCCACCACCACAAGTTACGAAAGAAAAAATCCTAAACTCAAATTTACCAGATGATATCAAAAAGGTAATGATGGAAAACCCAATAAAACAAATACAACCCCAACAAGGATTTTCGAATGATTTCATCAATGAGGTCAGTAAAAAAATGAATGACCCAAAATATAGTGTTAATACAATGAGGTCAAATTCTAATGTAAATGTTAAACCTACTGAAACTAATAATACTAGTATTTCTGACCCAATACCATCACTAGTTAATGAAAGTATAAACAAATCTGATTTGAAAAGTTTAATCAAAGAGTGTCTATTAGAGGTTCTCAATGAAGAAGAATTGTTAGTAGAAAAAAAGGATATCAAACAAAACCTACAATTCAGAGTTGGTACTAAATTATTTAATGGTAAAATTACCAGTATCAAAGATTTAAGAAAATAGTTTAACATTTGACAATTTTTAATTAATGAGTTACATTTTTTAAAAATTTTAATGTCAAAATATAAAATACTTGTAGTTCCGAGTGATAGGACTGGAGTTGGGAAATTTAGGTCGGTGGACCCTCACTTATGTTTACAAAAAATGTACCCCGATGAGTTTTGGGTTGATATTGACTATGAACCGAAAATACAGGATGAGAAGTTTTTAAAGAAATATGATTTAATTCATTTTCATAGAACATTACATCCAGACTATAATCTATCTAAACAATTCATACCAAAACTTAAAAAATTAGGTATACCATCAATTATGGATGTCGATGACCATTGGATGCCGAATAAAGAACATCCAGCTTATAGATTGGTTATCGAAAAAGGCGTTGACAAAGCTATTTTGGATAACCTAAAAGTTTCCCATTACGTATCTACCACAACTCCTTTATTCGCTGAAGAAATAAAAAAAATCAACAAAAACGTTTTTGTTTTACCAAACGCTGTTGACCCAAATGAAAAACAATTCAAAAACAATACAGAAGAAAGTGATAGAATAAGAATTGGCTGGTTAGGAGGTTCATCACACTTAGCTGACTTACAACTTTTAGGGAACGTCTTCTCAAGACTAGATTCTATCAAAGATAAAATTCAAGTTGTGTTGTGTGGATTTGATACTCGAGGTAGTATCACTGAGTTTAATAACGCTACTGGTGAAGAAAAGACAAGAGCTATTAAACCACACGAATCTGTTTGGTATCAGTATGAAAAAATATTCTCAAACAATTGGTCCTTTGTAGATAAAGAACATAAAAAGTTCTTAGACAAATATAATTTCGGTAAGGAATACTCTAACAATGACACTTCATATAGAAGAGTTTGGACCAAACCAATCACTACTTATGCAAGTAATTACAACAAATTCGATATCAGTTTAGCACCACTGAAAAGACATAAATTCAATCAAGTTAAATCACAATTGAAAGTAATCGAAGCTGGTTTCCATAAAAAAGCTCTGATTGCACAAAATTTTGGACCATATCAAATTGATTGTATAAATGCTTATCAACACGGTGGTACAATTAGTGATAAAGGTAATTCACTACTTGTAGATGAGGTTAAGAATCATAAACAATGGTATCAATTCACTAAAAAACTAGTTGACAATCCCAACTTAATTACAGACCTTGGTGAAAGGTTGTATGAATCAGTTCAGAAGTATCACATCGAAAACGTGACAAAAGAAAGAGCTGAAATCTATAGACAATTAATTACAAAACATAAACTCTAAAAAAAAAATTATTAATTATGTATTATCAAGCTATTATTGCATTCGAGACAGGTGGAGTTGACGGAAACGGAAACCCCAAAGTAAAAAAATTTAAATATATTGTAGAGGCAGAATCCGTCACTGAGGCTAACGTTGTGTTAAGCAACTACCTTAGTGAAGACTCTAGAGACTCGGAAGTTGTTTCTGTTGTTAAAGCCCCTATTGAAGATATTTTACACAAGAATTTGACACCGAATTACTATCGTTAATGTTTGAACTAAATAAACTTATTTTTATAAATGTAGACACAGTTTCATTCTCTGAAAGTTATGATTCTTTTAAATCTGACTACCCGAATATGTTTAAGTATTGGTCTAGTGTTGTAAAAAACAATCATACTTCAAACGGTGAAAGTGTGTCTGATTTATTCTCAAAGTATTCATCGACATTACCCGAGTTCTCTAAAGTAATTTGTGTAAGTGTTGGACTGATTAAAGGTGAAGAGATTAGTGTTAAAACCATACTACATCACGATGAGAAGAAAATTTTAACTGAACTCAAGGATGTTTTAGAGAAAATACAAAAATTGGGTTTCGAAATGTGTGGACATAATATTAATCAATTTCATTTACCTTTCTTATATAAAAGATATTTGATTAATGGAATTCAACCACCGAGTATTTTACCAAGTTATAAAAGTAAGCCGTGGGAAAACAAGGTTGTTGATGTCAAAGAACTTTGGAATGTCGGTAAGTACAACAATTATACTACTTTGGATTTAATTAGATTCAGTATGGGACTAGATGATAAAAACCATTCTGAAGAAAAAAAGAAAATCCATCAACTATTTTGGAATGATAAGAACTTTGACGAAATCAAAAAAATTGGTGAAACAATGATTCACTCATTAATAGAAGTAACAAAAAAATTAAAACTATGATAAAATCTAACGTTGAAAAACTTGAAAAGGCAATATCGAAAATCGAGCCTAACCCTACTGAATTATTAGTTTCACAGGAAGATTTAGATAGATTAGATAAATTAATACCAGAAATTAAAAAACCTAAAACACAAATTAAGTTTATTAACAAAAGTGAAAATCCCGACCCTACATACAATCATGAGGGTGATAGTGGATTTGACTTGAGAGCGGTCACGACGTTCCAAACGGAGATAATACCAATAGGTCAAACTAGAGTTATTAACACTGGGTTATATTTTGAGATACCTAAAGGTTATGAACTACAAGTTCGTCCGAGAAGTGGGTTAGCTGCTAAAAATAGTATTACTGTACTAAACTCACCAGGTACTGTGGATAGTAATTACAGAGGTGAAGTGAAAATAATTCTAATAAATCATAGTGATAAAATATTTGAAATAAATTATGGTGATAGAATAGCACAAGGGGTTATCAGTCCCGTTTTGACCTCTGAATGGTCAGAACTAGTTAATACAAATAAATTGTCAGAGACCTCAAGAGGTGAAGGTCACTTCGGAAGTACAGGAATCAAATAAAAAAAATTATGTCATTAACAGTAGTATATAGTACAAGAAAAATTGATAATGGTTATATAGACCATTTGAAAAAAAGTTCTGGTAATAAGAAAATAGAAATATTGACATTCGAGAATCCGAATGGGACACCACTAACTAAAATATATAATGAAGGTTTAGAAAAAGCTAACAATGATTTAGTTGTTTTTGTTCATGATGATGTTATTTTCGAAACTCAGAATTGGAGTAATAAATTAATAAAATTATTAAAGCAAAACCCCGAATATGGTATATTAGGAATAGCTGGTACTACTGATTTAGTTGACGGTCAATGGTGGAAAATAAAAGAATCCATGAATGGTATCGTTTCTCATAAACATGAAGGGAAAAAATGGACAAACTACTATTCTGAAGACCAAGGAAGTAAAATAAAAGATGTTGTCATAGTTGATGGATTATTATTTGTTGTCGATAAAACCAAAATTAAACATAAATTTGATGAGGAGTTCAAAGGATTTCATTTTTATGATTTATCATTCTGTTTACCAAATTATTTGGATGGAGTTAAAATAGGTGTTACCACAAGAATTCGATTAACACACTTATCTATCGGAATGACAAATGAGGAATGGGAAAAAAACAAAATACAATTCGAAAATAAGTACAAAGATTCATTACCTATTAGACTGACTGAAAACAAAACATTTGAGGAAAAAATAAACTTTGATAAATCTTCAATAGGTCTTGGTATGGTGACCTATAATGCTGAACATAGGATTGTCCAAAGTGCTTTTACAGTACCTAGTTGGATTGAAAATTTTGTAATCGTTAATGATGGTACACCTTACAATGATGAATCTTATCCAAATTCAGCTCATATAATACAACACGAGACTAATCAAAGTGTGGGTGCTGCTAAAACAACAGCAATCAATTATCTGATGAAACAAGGTTGTGAACACATTTTTATAATGGAAGATGATATATTAATTAAGGATGAAAAAGTTTTCGAACAATATATTAAACACTCCCTATATAGTGGGATAAAACATTTGAATTTTGGGTTACATGGGCCTGCTAACAAAAAAGGAAGTCAAGGGTTTAAAACTTTGGATGATAGAAAAGATGTTGATGGTCAACCTAATCCAAGAATGATTGTACCTTATCCCGAAGATAGTATAGAAATTGCACTCTACCCAAATTGTGTCGGAGCATTTTCTTATTATAGAAGAGGGGTCATTGAGGATTTGGGTGGTTTTGACCCTATATTTAAAAATGCATGGGAACATGTAGAACACACTTATCAAGCGATTAAGAAAGGTTACCACCCCTCATTTTGGTATTTTGCAGATATCAATAAAAGTTGGGAATACTTAGATGATATACCAAACTCAATAGAAGAAAGTACAATAGCTCGAACAGTAACATGGACAGATAACTTTAAAAAAGGAACCATCCATTACAAGAAAAAACACGGTTTCGAACCAACTCAAACACCAATTATGGAACCAAATGTTGTTCAACAACAATTACAAATATTATATCAAAACAGAGAATCATGATTAATTTTAAAGACGTAACTTTTATAGTCCCTATAAGGTTCGATTCAGAAGATAGAAGAACTAACTTTCGTATTTCTATGAGTTTTTTACTGAGAAATTTCGACACTAATATTATAGTGTTGGAAAGTGATAAAGTATCTAATAAAGATTTTGTCGAATCAGTTTCACCTAAGATTACTTATGTTTATGAAGAAAATAAAGATAAACTCTTCCATAGGACGAGACTGTTAAATCAAATGACAAAACTATCAGAAACAGAAATAGTTGTTAATTATGATGTAGATGTTATTTTTCCAATTCAACAGTATATAGAATCTAAGAAAAAAATAGAAGAAGGATTCACAATTTGTTTTCCTTATAGTGGAAAATTTTATGATGTACCAAAAAACCATTTTGACAAAATAGAAAGTGATAATCTAGAAAACGTACCATTAACTGATTGTAAATTATTTAATCCAAACTCAGTTGGTGGAGCATTCTTTTTTAGTAAAAGTAAATACGGTGAAATCGGTTGGGAAAATGAAAAATTCGTTTCATGGGGACATGAAGATTGGGAAAGAATTGTAAGGATTCAAAAAATGGAGCATACAATTCACAAGACAGAAGGTGTTTTATATCACCTCACACATTCAAGAACTTTCAATAGTTCTGACCAAAATCCTTTTTACCAATTCAATGCTCAAGAATTCCATAAAATTAATAGGATGAATAAAGAAGAACTAGGTAGTTACATCAAAAAATGGAATTGGTTATGAAAATTTCTATTTGTATACCTACTTGGGAACAACACGGTTATGGTGTATTATACCTAACCGAACTCCTTGAGACTATCCGAAATCAGACATTTAAAGATTTTAATGTGGTCATATCGGACCATAGTATTAACAACGATATAAAAGATGTTGTTGATGCTTTTTCTGATAATTTAGATATAGTATATACAAAAAATAATAGTAAAAGGGGTAATGGTCCAGCTAACACCAATAATACCTTAAAATTCGCTGTAGGAGAAATTGTTAAAATAATTTTTCAAGATGACTTATTTTATTCTAACAATGCACTTTCAATAATCCATAAAACTTTTGAAGAAAATAAAAATGTAAAATGGCTAGTGAATGGTTGTAATCACACAAATGACGGTAAAAATTTTTTCCGTCCGATGGTTCCGTCTTGGAACAACGAGATATGGAAGGGTGTTAATACAATAAGTTCACCATCGGTTCTTGCTTTTGTTAACAATAAAACCACATTATTTGATGAGAACTTGACCATGCTGATGGACTGTGAATATTATTTTCAATTGTTTAAAAAATATGGGTTACCAAAAATAGTAGATGATATCTTAATCAGTAATAGAATGCACCCACATCAAATTAGTTCAATGTATAATAGAAATATTAACGAGGAAATAAATTATGTGAAAATAAAACATAACATACAATGATAACTTCTAATCTTATAGGTGGTTTGGGTAACTACATGTTTCAATTATCAGCTTCTCATTCATTAGCGTGGGAAAATAATGATGAAGCTATTTTCAATATAAATGATAATATAAAAGTACATAATCATTTATCTACGTATAAAGATAATATATTACGTAATATTAATTTTGTTAATACACCATTGAATACTAGAGCGGTTTTTAACGAACCTTTTTTCCATTACAACCCAATCAAATACAGACCAAATATTCGTCTAAATGGGTACTATCAAAGTGAGAAGTATTTTGTAAAAAATAGGGATAGATTATTAAAACTTTATGAAATAGATGAAGTAAGTAAAAATTATATAAATGATAAATATAAAATTCACTTAAACCAACCAACGTGTTCTATTCATGTTAGGAGGGGTGATTATCTTAATTTACCTAATCACCACCCTGTCTGTGAATTAGAATATTATTTAGAATCGATAAAATTATTTCCAAACACCAAATTTTTAGTAGTGTCAAATGACATAGAATGGTGTAAAAATAATTTCAAAGGTGCTGATTTCATTTTCATTGAAGATAATCCAGATTACATTGATATGTGGTTAATGAGTCTTTGTGATAGTAATATTATTGCAAACTCATCATTTAGTTGGTGGGGTGCTTGGTTAAATAAAAACGAAAATAAAAAAGTGATTGTACCAAAAAAATGGTTTGGCCAATCAATCAAACATAAAACAGATGATTTAATACCTTCAACATGGATACAAATTTAATTAAAGTAAAAGCTTTTGGTCAATTAAGACCAGAGACTTTATATTCTAAAGATGTAAGTCTTTCTTTTGACACCGTTCAACATTCACCAACTTCTGAAATAAAAGTTTTAGTTCAAATAGAACCCTCAGAAGTTATAAACACAACAAACTCTATTATACAGAACAAAGATAATTTTGATTTAATTTTAGCTTGGGATGAAAAAGTTTTAACAGAATGTCCTAATTCTAAAAAGTTTATCTTTGGAACTTGTTGGATAGACTTTGACAATCTAAAATTAGATAAGACTAATGAGATATCTTACATAATGAGTAATAAATCCTTCGCTCCTGGTCACAAATTAAGAAATGTAATTTGGAACACATACGGTAATTTGAATAATATAAATGGTTTCAATTTTAAAAGATTCAAAACTCCCCCTAGAATACAAAGTAAAAACATTCTTTTCGAGAATGCAAAATATCATATTGTTGTAGAAAACACTTCTAAAAAAAATTGGATTACCGAAAAATTAATTGATTGTTTTGCAACAAAAACAATTCCCATTTATTGGGGTTGTCCAAATGTAGGAGAGTTCTTCAATCAAAAAGGAATTTTACAATTTACTAATATGGAGGAATTAGGTAACATTTTAAATACAATAAGTCCAACATATTATGATGATATGAAAGAAGTTATTGAAGAAAACTTTGAAAAATCTAAGGAATACTATGATTTTCATAAAAGAGTAGAAAAAGAAATTAACAATATTATTAATGTCTAGCTTATATAAACAAACACAACATAAAAGAAGAGTCACTATGTTCTCTTTTCCACGGTCTGGAAGTAATTGGATTTCGTACTGTATCGAACAAATAAGTGGATTAGCTGTAATTGGTTCAGATAGTCATATTGGGGGTGTGGATGTTGTGGAACGAGTTAAGAGAGACCCAAAAGCTGTAGTCCATAAAACACACGGTGGAAATGAAATATGGGGTATTTTCGATAACAATAATAACCACAATGAAGGATTATTATTGATAATTAGGAACTATAAAGAATCCATTTTACGTGATGCAAAAAATAAACCTAGCTACCCTCAAATACATCCTATAGAGGATATGAAATCATCTTTGATTGGTTTAAGTAATAATACCACATCACCCGATTATCTGAAAATGATTCAAAAATATGACAAATATGACGGTCCTAAATTGCTTATAGATTATGATGACTTCATCTTGAATCCCAAAGAAGAGTTAATAAAAATTCATGAATGGTTGAAACAGTTTGGAGGTTATGTAAATACAGATAAACTTACAGACATGATAAATAATTTTGAAAAACATAGAAGTTTTTCAATGAGACGTTATATAAACATGCATGGCACAACCGCTACTGATGGTGACCCAAAAAAACTTAAAATACAAAAGGAAACTTGGTTGAATGATGTCACTGAAAGAGAGATAGACGATTATGTAAAAAATAGAGACCCATTGATTTTTGAAAAATATTTAAAAAGATACAAACTATGAATATTCTAGTGACTGGTGGAGCTGGTTTTGTTGGAACAAATTTATTAAAAAAACTAAAATCACATAGTAAGTATAAATTATTTTCTATCGACAATTATACAACTGGTTCAAAAGATAATGAAATAGAAGGGGTAGAATATTATGATTGTGATATTAGACCACACAATAAATTCAATTTGTTTGATATCTTAAACAAATTAAAACCGAAGGTAGTTTTTCATATGGCAGCTATTGCTAGAATCCAACCCTCATTTGATGACCCTATAAACTATTTTACTACTAACGCAAATGGTAGTTTATTATTAGTTGATTGGTGTTCCAAAAATGATGTGCCACTTATCTATGCTGGTTCATCCTCTAAACATAGTGGTAGATTCAAAAACCCCTATACATTTTCAAAGGACATCGGTGAAGATATTATTAAATTATATGAAGAACATTATCATTTAAAATCAACTATAACAAGATTTTATAATGTTTACGGTCCCCATCAACTTACGGAGGGTGGATATACTACTTTAATTGGTAGGTGGTTAAATAATATAGAAAAGGGTAAACCGTGTGAAATATACGGAGATGGAGAACAAAGAAGAGATTTCACCCATGTTGACGATATTATAGATGCTCTTATTAAAATTATGGACCAAGAAGCATATGGGTATGACTTTGAACTTGGTCGTGGAAAAAACCATTCTGTAAATGATGTAGCTAAAATGTTTGATATCACTCCAGAATATAAAGATGCTAAAAAAGGTGAAGCTAGAAACACTTTATGTGATTCTAAACTTGCTAAAAAAACTTTGGGATGGGAACCTAAAATAAACTTAACAGATTACATCAGAACAATAAAATGAAAATAGCTGTAATTACCTCATTATTTGGACTTGATACTAAATTAAGAGACCCATTAATTAAGTTTGAGGGTGTTGACTATATTGCTTTTGTAGAAAAAAAACACTCGAATTGTGTTGTTTGGGACCAAAGAATTGCTTTGAATTTTACTCTTGACGAAAGATTTAATGGAAGGAGAAATGCAAAAATATATAAAGTTCTACCTCATTTATTTTTACCCGAATATGACTATTGGTTTTGGATGGATTCGACTCACGATGTTGTTACAGACCCAAAAAAAATAATTAAAAATTATTTAAGTGATTCAGATATAGCTCTTTGGAAACATACTGATAGGGATTGTGTGTATGAAGAAGCAAGAATCATAAATCAATTAAACTACGACTTTAAAGATTTAGTTGATAATCAAGTTAAGTACTATGAGTCAGTTGGTTATCCAAAAAATAATGGTTTGTATGAGTTACCAGCTAGTATTAGAAAAAATACTGAGAGAATAAAAATACTTAATCTAAGATGGTGGGAACAAATTTGTAGATATTCCTCTAGAGACCAAATAAGTATGCCTTTTGTTTTGTGGAAGACAGGTATAACACCAACCACACTTCCTGGATACGCTAACGGTGGTTTAAACGCTAATCCATTAATACCACAAGTCAGATACAAAGGACAATAAAATTTTAAAATATGTGCAGTTTTATTTTTACAAGTAACGAGGTCGAAAAATTAGAGGACATAAATTTTTACAACAAATTTAGAGGACCAGATGAGACGAAGGTTGAAAAAATAAAAGATTATACGTTTATTCATAATCTTTTAAGTATAACGGGTACTTTTACACCCCAACCTTTTGTAAATGATGGAATAATTTGTATATATAACGGTGAAATTTACAACTACGAAAGTTTTGGTGATTTTAATTCCGACGGTGAATGTTTAATACCACTTTATAAAGAATTTGGATATGATTTTGTAAAAAAACTTGATGGTGAGTTTGCAATAACATTGGTAGATTTAAATAAAAATATCGTATTATTTTCTACCGATATATTCAAGACTAAACCGATTTTCTATAGCTTGGGGAATGGTATAGGTTCATCATCTTATAGTGATGCTCTAGTAAAATTGGGTCACACTGACATAAATAAAATGGAACCAAACACCACATTAGTAATAGATTTAACAAATAATCAGATTTTAGAAAAAAATAAAGTTCATGAATTTAAATTAAATCAGTTCAAAGATAATTGTAGTGACTGGATTAAAGCATTTGAAAATTCAATAAAAAAAAGAACTTACAAAATAAGAGAAAAAATATTTATCGGACTAAGTGGTGGTTATGATAGTGGTGCAATTTGTTGTGAACTATTAAATCAAAATATACCGTTCAAATCATATACTGTGATTGGTACAGAAAACATGAATGTATTAAACAATAGGTTCAAAATGTTAAAAGGTAATGAACAACAATCACTGACAAAGAATTATGGTGAAATATCTGTAGCTTATAACTATATTAAAACTAATACTGAACCTTTTAAGTTCGTTACATATTCAAACTCTAGTGACTACAACGAATATTGGTTATCATTAATCGATGATAATGGAGCTAAACACCTTTCACATGTTTGTAGTCATGCGAGAAGAGATGGTAAGAAAATATTACTTTCTGGTCAAGGAGCTGATGAAATATTCTCAGATTACGGATTTGGTGGTGTTAAAAAATACAATCACAGTAATTTCGGTGGACTCTTTCCAGATGACTTATCAAAAATTTACCCATGGCCAAGTTTTTTCAACAGTTCTATGGAATCATATCTTGCGAAAGAGGAGTATGTTGCTGGTTCATATGGTATTGAAACTAGGTATCCTTTTCTTGATAAGGATGTTGTTCAAGAATTTTTATGGTTGAAACCATCTATTAAGAATTCACATTATAAGTCAGTTCTATATCATTATCTTAATAAACATAGTTTTCCATTTACGGAAAATGAAAAAATTGGTTTTTAATATGAAGGTAAAAGACGTTGATATTTGTATAACAACTTTTAATAGAAACGATAGATTAAAACAAACATTAGAAATGTTAAGTAAACAGTCTAATATGAACTTTAATCTTATAATAAATGATGATGGTAGTAATTCATTGATAAATCCTAACGAGTACCCTATAATCACAAAATATATATGGAACGAGAATGATGCTTATCATAGAGTGGGTAGATTTAATGAATCTGTATCAATGTGTGTTTCACCTAACATTATAATAATGGATGATGATTGTATCCCAAATGGAGTTAATTTTATACAATCACACTTGGATACTTTGAAATATAATCATATATGTAGAGGTGTAGTTAGATTTCCCGATGGTTCTAGAGCGGGTGCTTGGTTCAGCACCGCAAATTTAGGAATAAGAAAAATGGTGATTGACGATATTGGGTTATTTGACCCAAATTTTGATTGTCATTATGGTCATGAAGACCAAGATTTAGGTAATAGATTAAAAAAAACGAGTTATACGATTGCTCATGGTAACGACGATACAATAGTTAATCATGGTGTTGAAATTTACGCAAATGGCGATAGGTCTGAACGTATAATAGGTCATAACACTAAATATTTTATTAAAAAGTGGGGGTATGACCCTAGATAAACGATATGAGTAGAAGAATATTTTTAGATATTGGTAGTAATGTAGGTCAAACATTAGAAGAAACAGTTAAAACTGAATATGGTTTCGATTTAATCTTCGGGTTTGAACCTATAAAAGATTGTTGTGATGAAATTAACAGGACAATTATAGACAAAAGGTTAACTGTTAATAATTTTGGTTTATATAGTGAAGACTGTAAAAAAACTATTTATTATAACGGTAAAGGTGATATTGGTGGCTCTATATATGAGGATAAAGTAGATAGAAACCCTAATAGTAACAACAGAGAAGATATAGTATGTGAATTTAGAGATGTATCTAAATGGTTTAAAGATAATATATTAGAAACTGATTTTGTTGTTGTTAAAATAAATGTCGAAGGTTCGGAATGTGATATCATAGAATCTTTAATTGAGTCTGGTGAGTACGACAAAATTAACAGATTATTAATTGATTTTGATTGTGTAAAAATTCCTAGTCAGAAACATAGGAAAGTTGAAGTGGAAAATTTATTAACTTCATTGGGTAAACAAAATTACATAACGTATTTTCCGGCCGGTAATACCCATGGTGACAGAATAGGTAATTTCATAAAAGGGATTGGGACCCCACAAATAAGATGAGTAATTTAATTTTCTACACATCGGGTGGTTTGGGTAATAGATTAAACCCAATATTGAACATTAAAAATGTTTTTGAGGCGGGGTTTTCTTTGGTTTGGCCTAAAACTATGAGATTGAATTGTGATTTTCATGATGTCTTCGATAATGATGAAATTAAGATTATCAGCCAAGAAGAATTATTAGAATTAGATGATGTTGATAATTACCATGGGACTGGTGGTGGACTCGCTGCAGCTCAACATGAATCAAACTTAAATGGTTTGAATAACTTATTTAGACTAAGCCAAAAATATCACCCAAAAACTATAGGACAATTCAACTCCAATCATTTGACGCATAAAAATACAATAGTTTTTTTCAACAACTTTATTGGTGAAGTGAATCATAAAACCATAATCGAAAATTTCAAAAAGTTAAAACCTAATAAACAAATTAGTGAACGTATAAAAAGAGTTACTAATGAATTAGGTATTAATAAGTCAATTATTGGTATACATGGTAGAGCAACAGACTTTGTAAATGAAAGAATCGACAAATATTATAACATAGTTGATAGTGAATTAAAAACTAATAAAGACCAAATCTTTTTATTTTGTTCCGATGACCCACAATGGGAAAAGTTAATGAAAATTAGATATCCAAAAAACGTATTGATTAGGGAAGTAAAAGATAACGTTTACAAAGCTAATAACGATATGCCATACAATAATAATGTTATGACACCATTAGAAGCTGTTATAGATGGTTATGTTGATATAGTATTGTTGAGTAAAACAAACTTTAAGTATTTTAATGCACATAGTACTTTTGGTTCACTCGTAAACATATTACAAAATGGATAAGATTTTAGTGACAGGTGGTAGTGGTATGGTTGGTAAGTCTTTGAAAAAATTATTACCTAATGCTGTATACACATCGTCAGAAGATTGTGATTTAACGGATGAAAACTCTGTCAAGTCACTAATGACTACAAACAAATTTGATACAGTAATTCACTTAGCGGCTAAAGTTGGTGGTATTATTGATAATATCAACAACCCAGACACCTATTTTTTAGATAATGTACAGATGAATACTAATATAGTTAAATGGTCTCGTATAACTGGTGTTGAAAGATTTATAGGTATATTGAGTACGTGTATATATCCAGATAAAGTAGATACATACCCTATGACAGAGGATATGTTACACCAGGGACCCCCAACACCAACAAATTTTTCTTATGGTTATGCTAAAAGATGTTTAGCTGTACATATAGATGCTTGTAATCAACAATATGGTACAAAATATCAGTATTTAATTCCCTGTAATTTATATGGTGAAAATGATAAATTTGGTGAAAATAGTCACTTTATAGCTGCTCTTGTTAAGAAAATAATTAAAATGGAAGAAGAGGGGGGTAATACTTTGAGGTTATTTGGGACTGGTAAACCATTAAGACAATTCATGCATTCAGATGACTTAGCTTGGGTAATTAATGAATGTTTAGTTAACAATATATACGATAGTTTTAATGTTGCTATTGAAGAAAATTTATCAATTAGGGAAATGGCAGATATTGCTTTGAATACTTTAGGGCATGGAAATGTTAATTTGGAATTTGATATTACCAAACCAGATGGACAATATCGGAAAGATGTATCAATAGATAAGTTAAAGAATTTACTTCCTAACTTCAAAACTATACCTTTGAGCTTAGGTATAAAAAAAGTATATGATAAAATTAGTAAGTGATACAATCAATAAGGATGATATAAAACATCTCACTAATTGGTTATTACAAGATGAAATTCCAAGATTAACAAAAGGTGAATTAACTTTGGAATTAGAGGATAAATGGGCAAAAAAAATTAACACAAAATATTCTGTATTTGTTAACTCAGGTTCATCATCTATTTTATTAACTTTAGCAGCGTTACAACAGTTTCATAAGGTCGGTGGTAAAAAATTAAAAAATAATAAAATTATTGTCCCTGCATTAAGTTGGGCGACTGATGTTAGTTCACCAATGTTATTAGGTTATGATACTATAATGTGTGATTGTAACCTAGAGGATTTATCATGTGATTTAAATCAACTAGAACAATTATTTAAAGAACACAACCCTTCAGTTTTTATACTTGTATCACCATTAGGTTTAGTACCTAATATGGAACGAGTGGTCAATTTATGTAATCAATATGATGTGATTTTACTTGAAGATGTTTGTGAGAGTATGGGTTCCAAATATCAGAATCAGTACTTAGGTACTTTTGGTTTCGCTTCATTTTTCTCTATGTATTTTGGTCACCACTTATCAACTATTGAAGGTGGTTTTATTAACACAAATGATGAAGATTTCTATCACTTACTTTTGATGATGAGAAGTCATGGTTGGGATAGAGACCTTCCAGAGTGGAAACAAAAAGAATTAAGAACTAAATTTGATTGCACAGATTTTGACTCATTATATAATTTCTATGTACCTGGTTTTAATGTAAGGTCTACAGATTTACAAGCTTTTATTGGTATAAGAGCGATTGATAAATTAGATGAGTATTCTAAGATTAGACGGGATAACTTTTTTTCATATATTGAAAAGATAAAAATAAATAAATTAAATTTGAGTGAAAAAAAAGGTGATTATGTCTCTAATTTCGCTATTCCTATTGTAAATGAGAATAGAAACGAAATAGTCCAAAAATTACAATCCAACGGTATTGAAGTTAGACCTTTGATTGCTGGTAACATGGCTAACAAACCTATGTGGACAAAAAAACAAGACAACCTCACAAACTGTGACATAGTGGACAAATTTGGCTTTTATATACCAAATCATCAAGATTTAACCACTAAACAAATAGACTTTATTACAGATATACTAAACTCATAAAAATTAAAATAAAATGAAAAAAGCTTTAATTACAGGTATAAATGGACAAGATGGTTCATATCTAGCTGAATTCTTACTCGATAAAGGTTATGAAGTTTGGGGTACTGTTAAAAGAAATTCAGTATCTGAAAATCAGACTTCTAGAATTGACCATATTATTGATAAGTTGAAATTGGAATATTGTGATATAACTGACTTAGCATCTATTATTAACGTTATTAATAAGTCTCAACCAAACGAAATTTATAATTTGGGAGCTCAATCTCATGTACGTATTAGTTTCGACCAACCTCTTTATACTGCTAATGCGACAGGATTAAGTGTTTTGAACATGTTAGAAGCTATTCGGTTAGTGAATCCATGTATAAAACTATATCAAGCGAGTTCTTCTGAAATGTTTGGGAATAATATTGATGATGATGGTTATCAAAGAGAAACGACACCGATGAATCCAGTCTCTCCATATGGTTGTGCTAAAGTTTTTGGTTACAATTTAGTAAGAAATTATAGGAATTCATATAATCTTTTTGTTTCTAATGGAATATTGTTTAATCATGAATCTCCTAGAAGAGGTACTAATTTTGTTACTAACAAAGTTGTGAAGGAAGCAGTAAAAATAAAATTAGGTTTATCAAATAAATTAAATCTTGGTAATTTAGATGCTACTCGAGATTGGGGTCATGCAAAAGATTATGTAAAAGCTATGTGGTTGATTTTACAACATGATGAGCCAGATGATTTTGTTTGTTCAACAGGGATATCTCATTCTGTAAAAGATTTAGTTGAATATACTTTCAAAAAACTTGATTTAGATTGGCAGGAATACGTTGGTATAGATAGTAAATTTTTTAGACCAGAAGAACTACATGATTTGAAAGGAGACTGTTCAAAAGCACAAAAAATATTAGGGTGGAAACATGAATATACGTTCGAGACTATGTTAGATGAAATGATTGAATATTGGTTAAATTATTTTCAAAAAACTTAGACTATTAACAATACTATTGTATACTTATATTAAAATTAAAACTTGTGACAAGAAAGGAGAATAAAGACAAAACTCCTCCAAAAGGTGCAGTGAGATTTTCACTAACTTTGTCTGAGGAACAAAAAAGGACTAAAGAATTAATTCTCAATCATCCATTTAATTTCATTGTTGGTAAAGCTGGTAGTGGTAAAACATTGTTGGGTTGTCAAACATGTTTGGATATGTACTTCAAAAGGATGGTTAATAAAATAGTAATAACAAGACCAACAGTATCTACTGAGGATAACGGATTTTTACCAGGTACAGAAAAAGAAAAGATGGAACCGTGGTTAGTACCAATTCGTAGTAATATGCGTAAGGTATATAACAAACCAGATATTCTTACAAAAATGGAAAATGATGAGAGTATTGAGTTAGTTTCATTAGCTCACTTTAGAGGTAGAACATTCGAAGACGCGTGTGTAATTGTTGATGAATTTCAAAATTTAACAAAATCTCAGTTATCTATGTGTCTGGGTAGGTTAGGTAAAGGTTCTACTATGATTTTTTGTGGGGATAATCAACAAATCGACTT
>Ga0099849_1000291_pt1 | contig 23050 bp, 23 predicted proteins | sample CB_VirMetaG_4_FD_78177 | JGI IMG/M metagenome (GOLD analysis project Ga0099849, IMG submission 78177) | Freshwater to marine saline gradient viral communities from Chesapeake Bay - CB_1508_1M Viral MetaG | ecosystem: Environmental > Aquatic > Marine > Coastal | place: USA: Chesapeake Bay... | reverse complement strand
GGATCAATTATAATTCTATTATCATTAGGCTGCGGTTTGGATTCTGGCTTTAACTCAGGTTCTGGATCAGGTTCTGGATCAGGTTCTGGATCAGGTTCTGGATCAGGTTCTGGATTAGGCTTAGGTTCAAGTTCTGGCTTTGGTTTAATGGTTTTATTATCACCACTCAAATTAGAAAAAGCGCAAACAACCATAACGATAGCTAATGGATCAAACACACAAACTATAATCATTATAACAAAACGAACAGAAGATGAAGCATCTATTTCTGGGCCGCCAAAGTCAGATGATAATTTTGAAATATATTTAATTGGGCCTAGTTCATTTTCTAGAGAAATAAGTTTAGACTCTAAATCAAATTTTTTAAAATTCAAATCTTCTATAGTTTTTAAACTATTAAAAATAGATTCTTCTATTAATTTTAAATCACTTAAATCATTTGCATCAATTTCAGGTTTAAAGTTTTTTAAATTAATAATTTTGGATCTAATTTCAGATATTTCTATTTTAGAAGATGATTGAGTGTCTGATATTAATTTATTTAACTCTGAGATTTGATTTGATATTATAGATCTTTCATTTTTTTGAGATTCTTCTAAAGATTTAATTTTTTTTGAATTATTAGAAAAAAATCCTTCCTTTTGACTTCTTAACTCTTGTAGGTCACGATCCAATTCAGAGATTCTCAACATAAGTTTGTCAATCCTGCCCGTAGAATTATTTATAGTAGATTCAGATCTGGTTGAAATGAGATCGATATCTGATTCCAAGCTAGATATAATGTTTTTATTTTTATCAATATCGAAATTCAGAGAAGACCTCTTATCCTCAAGCAGAGATTCGTTTCTGGAGATTTTGGAATTTTCTAAAGAAATTTTCCTTTCAATTTCAGAAATTTCACTCTTACCAAATGATGCAGTTGAGGAGTGCTCAATATGGGATTTACTTAAAAAACCAAAAATACCCATGCTGGTAATACCCATTAAAGTAATTATGCTGAAAGATAAATAAAACTTAGTTAAGAATGATATTTTTTTCCAATTTGAATGAGTCCAGACAGCGACAACGATTTTAGCTATTTCCAGAGAAACAGCCATTGTAACTACAGAAATAATAGAACCAGGAAATATGGTAGATAAACCTATTATACTAAAATATGCGGCAATACTAGATAATGATAATGCCGAAAATAATAATATTAAATTAAGTGTATTTTTCATCGTAACCTGTTAATTCCCTAGCATCTTTACCATTGAAATCAAGTAATTTTTGATCTATCCAGCAATCTTTAGCTCTTCTTTCTTCAGAAAAAGGATCGCAACATTGAGCTCCTTGTTGTTTTTTTAGTTTAAAATGACTTTTATGCCCCATGATATTGCTACAAATATACTTGTCTGCATTATTAGATACACATTTTTTATAAATTTGATATTGTTTCTCATTGGCAGCATTCTCTTCTTCAATAGAAACTTTAGAAAAACATGTGAAACCCTTTTCCTTGGGGATGATTTTTCCTAACTCTCGATTGTGGCTAATCAATACACTCGGGTGATCGCCCACTCGTTTCTTGTTTTTATTATAAATACTCTGTTTACACTCTTTAGATAAACAGCATTTCATTCTAGGGTCAATTTTCTTTTTTATAGAAATTTTTTCTGGCAACTTTTTTTCTTTTTTAAATTTTTTATTTTTTTTTTCATTGAATTAAAAGTTCCAACCAAATTCTACAAAAGCTCCACTAGCTGACCAGCCATCTTGACTATCGAAAGCTCCATCAACAGTAGCTGTGATATACGCATCCATGTCTCCGCCATCCATCTCCCATGCATATCCTACGGCTAAAGATCCAGCATAGCCATAACTTGAACTACTAGTACTTGAGCTTGTGCTACATACACTGCCCCCACCTTGATTTCCATTTAAACCGTCACAATATTCAGTGACTGTTTTTGTTTCTACCGTAGTCTTTTTGTAAAGAGTGCCAGAGGTGCCTAAGCTTAATGTACCTTTCCCTGCCTTAAAAGAAACTCCCACATCATTAACCGTAGCTATGTTTTGAACACTTGATTCGTAAGTAAAAGTTACTGTAGGCTCATTACCATCAAGTTTTGTAGTATCAACATTTTGATTTGTATTACTAGTAGTAGTATTGGTTGAGCTGTTAGGGTCACACGAATTTGGATCGCCAGTTCCTGGCCCTGGCCCACCAGGACCTCCTCCAGGTCCGCCTGGAGGATTCTTTGGGGGCGGGGTACTACCAGGTGGTTTATTCGAAGGCGGTTTTTTTACAGGCGGCTTTGCAGGCGGCTTTGAAGGTGGAGCAGGAGGTTTTTTAGCTTCGGGGGGCTTGGGAAGCTTTTTAGGTATTAGTGATGGTGGCGGCTTCGATGCTGGTGGCCGACCAGGAGACGATGGCGGCTTTCTACTAGTAGGCGGTTTTACAGTAGCAGGCGGCTTAACTCTGGGAGTGTTTTTAGGCTTTTTATTGTTCTTCTTTTTATTAGACATAACTAAACCTTATTTTCTAAGAGGAGGAATATATCTCTTTTTTATCCTACCGTTACTTGTATCTCCTCGAACTGCATTGGGAGGAAACTTAGGATACCTAGAATCTGTAACGGGAAGAGGTTGAAAATCTCCAAATGCACCTTGAGGATTATCGATTCCAGCCAAAGCAGCACCCCGTCGATTTTTCTCTTTGAAATAAGCGGATGCGGGATGAGTACCAGGATCTATCTTGGGCAAAGAAGAATTTCTTCCTCTAGAACCACCGCAGCCACAAACAGCCGTGGAAAATTGTTTTGGGGATGTTGGGGATTTAGTTTTAACTGGTATAGTTCGATCAATTCCTATAGCTTTAGATTTATATAAAGGCCTCTTTAAATTAGATCTAATAATTTTATTACTAGTCATAGGAAATAAATTTTCATCAATAAATCCATCAGATAGAGGTCTTTGTTTTACTGATCCAGCTCTAAGTGCAATACTGCTAATGTTAAATCGCCTAGCTTCGACAATAGAATTGGAACTTAACTCTCTTTCGTCTGTATATTCTGGTTTATTAAAAAATAAATTAGCAGAATCTGACAATACACTACTAGCCCTATTTGAAGGAGCATAAAAAGTGAAATATTCTTCATCTCCATGGGTTAGTTCAGTAGTATATGGGCCTTCTCCATCACGAGTTTGTATATTGAAGTTGCTTTTAGGAATTGGAGTAAAATAAGGCTCGTAACTTTTTGATTGATACTCCCATCCGCCATCTGGACCAAAGTTAAATGGCATGTGAGTTAACGGCAAATTGTTGTAATTAAAAGAATTATTCGCTGTTCCTGTAAGATGGTGTGTGAAAACTGGAATATCAATAGGATTTTCTGGTCCTTTTGTAAATGAAGCTGTTGTGACTCCAGCTTTTTTATCTTCTGGATGAAAGGGATATTCATAATATATGCCTTTAACCAGAGATCCAACAACATCAAAATCCCAACCTTTTGCTGGTACTATATAAGCTTTATAAGGAAAAGTATGATACTCTATTTCTCTTCTCTTGTAACCTTCATGATCTATATTGACCGTATTGTAATCAAACATAAGATTACAATTAAAAGGTTTTGCTTTTTCATAATCCTCTCTCTTTTCAAAATAATTAGCTACGCCAGAATCTAATGTAATAACAAAAACTCCAGTATTTTCAGGCTGAATTGTAATAGGCAAAAAGAAATCAGTTTGATAAGATCCTCCAGCAGCGAAATTATGACCATGAACAAATGCAGAAGAATATTTCTTTCCAGGACCAGTAAATAGTCTAGTTTCGGAATCAAGTTTATCAAGAAGAAGACCTTTGCTTGTATACAAGGAATTTTGTTCGTTCTTATATTGATCTACATAATTTTTAAGTTCACTGCTCAGTTCATCATAAGAAAGTTTATCGTATATAGGCTCATAAACTCTAAAAGCAACATCAGTAAAATTTACCTGATTCGATAAAGTTATTTTTCTATAAGATGGGGATCCGCCTACTTCTATTGCATTCTCAACGGAGTCGATAGAATATAAAGTCCCTTGAATGGAGATTTTAAAATTTTTAGTAATGGGAATTCCTTTATCTGGTAATTCAATTACTCCATCAGTAACATCAATGTTTGTTTCATATATTCCCCTTCCCTGTTCTTTGCCATCTATTTTATGACCATGCTCTGTTTCTTGCCACGAAGTAGGATCTTGTGGAAATTCAAAATCATCAGGTAACTCAATAAAACCTCCCGCACTAGAATCATCACTAGAGGTAAGAGCTAATTCTGGATTTTTCTTTCGAATATCGAAAACTCTATTATCTATAAACCTACCAGTTGATTCAGGATAGCTTCTTGCTACCGCAACAAAATGATCATCGTTGTAACTTTCTACAACATCAAAATCTTCACTAACCACTTGAAGTTCTTGAGTTGAATTTTCATTAGAAATATCTGGATTATAACAATAGCCTTCAGTATATTCGTCAGGAATAGTTTTTGTTTTTATAATAAAATCTGTTTCAATACAAGCTAAATTATAAAAATTATTCATGCTTACAGCCAAACCATTCTTTCTATTCATGGATGGTATGAATACATTGTCGGCACCTTCTAAATTAAATCGTTTTAATTTTGAAAAACCCCCTCTTCCTACCGAAAGTGGTATATTATTATGAGCCATATAAGATATGCCACCAAGCCCGTTTCTGTATTTTGTTTGCAGTGTGGCAAATTCCCCAGTACCTAAATAAATATTGTTATCTGGAGGAGTGATGTAATCACTTTCAAAAGTTAAAACATGGGGAAAGCCATTCAATAATGTCATGGATCGCCTAGGTAAACTTGGAAATCTTACAGCATAACGAGTAACAATATCACTATTATCAGGTTGGTATGCATCTTTACCTAAAGTACTTGGAGAATAATTTCCTCCATAGGCATCAACAAAATTCAAAGAGCTGTCGGGACCTCCTCTCGGGTCTTCACGTAAGCTACTTTTAGTGGTTTCTTTTGGGATATTAAACCAAGGAACATCAGTATTTTGAAAATTTTTAATGTTCATTGATGCATCGGGTGGTGATGCAGCATTAACCCCGAAACTATAAAACTGACTAAGCCCAGAAATCAATTCTACAACATTAGAAGGTGTTTTGTTTACAGTAGTTCCAGTATCAAGAGACTGTTGTTTAGCAGCTTTCTCCTCAAATACGTAAAGAGATTCACTTTTTTGGTTCTCTTTTATTTTAGCTATAGCATCCAGATGTGCCGCTTTCCTTTGACTTAAAGCCTTCCAGTCGAAACTTTTATACTGAGACATAACAATACTACTGGGTTGACCTAGAACTATTTTTTTCAGAGGCTTTAAATCTAAAACGTCTGTTAGTCCTTTTTAACAATAAATGACCTTTAACGAAAGTTAATTCTTGAAGTTCTGCATCATTGTTTTGTTTTGATTTTAGAATTAAGGTAGCCATATTGATTATATTACACCAAAAGACTGGAACTTTCTACAAAATATGGACAGCCTTTATAGTATTTTTTTTCTACAATATGATTCGATTTAATTCTACTATCAGTGTCTAAAGTACAATTGAATAAAAAATTATTATCAGAGTCTGACACAGTATAATACACAGAAGGATTTTTAAATTCACATATATAACTTGGAATTTTTTCGCCATTTGAATCTAACACATACTCTCCTCTAGATTTTTTGAAGCCATCTTTGCCACACATTAAAGGACCTCCAAATGTTTTATCTGAAGGATAGTCTTGAGAGCCTGCAAAATTAGATTTAGCATCTTCCTCAGTGAAGTTTTCTAAGTATTCTTGTATTGATGTTAGTTGATATTCAAATCCTGAAAGTTCTTCTGCAGAAACTCTATCCATCTTAAGAACTCCTTTTCCTGGATTACCTAGCAGATCTTCATCTAAATCAAATTTTAAAAAAAGAAACTCAACTTCAAATTCCTTAACAGAGGGGTATAATTTATTCACGGCAAGAATATACATTAAGTTTTGAAGATTATCTGTAACTTCTTTACCTTTGAAAATCTGCTTACTAGTCTTAAAATCTCTAATCAGAGCTTTTCTACCTCTGTCATAAATAAAAAGTTTATCTATAAAGCCTCTAATATTATATTTTTTACCAGACTCATTAACTTGAATATTAAAAGCCTCTTCAGAAATAGCTTTCGATGGTTTAGATTTATTTTTACCAAAAAAATCATATAATAAACCTTTTACCGTCATAACATCAATAAGCTGAAGGTTTTCCTCAGAATCAACATCTAATTTTCTTGCATGATAAAGAACTAGTTTACCGATAGCGATAGAAGAGAAAATAGAGCCACTTTTTATTATTTTATTGTAATGCTTTTTGTGCCTGGGATTTCCTAGTAACTCAAAAATTAAATGGCATATCCAACCTCTACTAGCTCCATCGTTACTAGACTGAGGTAGTTTAAGTTCGTAGCTACACCAATACTTCCATGAACACATTTGGGCAGTTTTTATTTTACTAGCAGATAAATATAAATCACTCATTATTTATTATTTTTTTAAATTTATTAATTTTTGAATTTAAAGATTGTGTTAAATTTTGTGATTTATAAAGAATTTTAGAATTATCTAATATATAATTGTAATCAAAAGATTTCATAATTAAATCTAATTTATTAAGCCAATTCTTTATGTCAAGTTGATCCATGTCTCCAAAATCATTTTTAGATGGAGGGTGTATAACAACTTTATCATAATTGAAGAAAGAAATAAGTTTGTAAAAACATTTAATAGATGCCGCTAAACCTCTATTAAGTTGTTTATCATCATCGTTATTTAAAGAAATAATAATTTTTTGGGGATTTAATTGTATTAAATAACTAATTAAAGATGGAGAAATATCTAAACCAAATATACATAAACAATTTTTTATTCCATTTGAATATAAATTCAAAACATCACCTATACTTTCAACCAAAATAACCGAATCTTGATCTGTAATATAATCGGATGAAAGATGATGTGGGTATATCCATTTAGTCTTAACTCCTATATGTTTCCATTTAGGCCTGTTTTCAGAATCAAGCATATCCCTCCCAGAAAAGCCGTGAATTTTATTTTGCAAATTATAGATAGGGAAAACTAATCTTTGATACATTTTACCTTCAGTGCATAAACCACATTTAAAAAGTTTTAAAACTGAATCTGAAATACCTTTTTGTGTATAAAAATCAAAATGAGGAAGTAGTCTTTCTAAACAAGAGGGGTCGTATGTTTTTTCCATGGGTTTGGGTAAATTTTTAAAAGTTTTAAATTCAAAACTATCAACAAAAGAACAAGAAGAAGATATTAAATCGGAATCCGTAGTCCCAAGAGTAGCTTGCACAAGCTTTTCAAAAGGCATATATGCCGTATTGTTTACATAATCCTTCCAGACTCCACTGTCTTTATAAATTTGAAGTGCGGTTTTGTTGTCTCCGTTTCTAAAAAGTGCATTAGTCTGCCAATAGGATCCACGATCACTTAATCTATAACCAAGAGATAATAAAGTATCTTCAATATTAATTTTTTTAGTCATTAAAAATGAAAGGCAAGCTACTATCTCCATCTTCATCTGGATTAACTCCTTCGACTTGAATATGTCTAACTAAGTCTCTCAAGTCGCCTCTTTCCGTGATATTAAAATTATTAAAGTCTAAATTGATAAAATTTCTTCGCAAGCTACCATCAGGCATTCTCACTGGTTCAATTTCACCTAATGGATCTTGACCCAAATGTCTAGATTTAATATTGGTTAGCTTATGCGTTCCAAAGTTTTGATGTTCGGATATCTCTGAAGGCTCTTTACTTCTTAATAAAAACATATGAGTACAAAATTGTGTTATTCTGTCAGATAAAGAAACTACAGTTTCATCTTCAACTATATTGTCGCTAGTTCGATTCCTACTAGTACCGACTCTATTCATTTGAACAGAAGTTAACATTGATATTAAAGGCTTTTGGTCTACTACTATGTCTTTTTGAATTAATTTTTTAAAAGAATCAACCATTTCACCAACAACTTGCCATTCATTCTTATTAGATTGTTTTTGAAAAGTGGTCTTAATATAGTCAAAACTAAAAATCATCTCATTGCCCCTGCCCACTTTAGAGTAATAAAAACGTTTTATAACGTTAATCATTTCTTCCACACCAAGACCTCCACAATTATAATAATAAAACTTCATGCCTTGCAATTTATTCCAAGTAGATCTAACCTTATTCACTACAGTATCTCCAGCATTCCTCCATCTACCAGTTTCAAGCAAATTTAATGGGACTCCAGATAATGCCGCGCACTGCCTCATTGTTAATTCCTCAACACTCATTTCTCCATTATCAAAATGAAGAATGGGTATATTATTATTCATTGCCGAAACTTTTGTGCAAAAATCCATGCAAAATTGAGTTTTACCTATTCCTGATCGAGCTACAATAACACTTATATTTCCTGGCCTTAATAAAGAACCGTATATTTCATGTAATCTTTGATGGGGACCTTCTAAACCAAAACTATCAACAGGATTATCACCCCTGTCTTCAATAATATGTTCCATATCATCATAAATATTAACAGGGGTGTTATCTCCCGAATCATATTGATTAATTTTATTATGATAAATTGAATCCGCTAAATCTATAATATCTTGATAATTAGAATCACTACTACTAGATATTTCACTAACTAAAGATTTGCCGACTTTACAAAGATCTCTTTTAAGAGTAAGTTTCTTAATTTCTTTTGCAGTTTCTATTATAGATTTTGGAGAAGTTTTTCTTAAAGAAAGGCTCTGCAAGAATTCAAGACAGTCTATGCCTTCCTCAAATTTCACTCCTAAATCTTTTACTTTCTCAGATATCAAAACCTCATCAAATCCATTTCCAGATTCTATAGACCTTTTTAATAAAGAAAAAATAGTTCGATTTACATAACTAAACTCGCTATAGAAATCATTTTCAGAAATAAATGGAGAAATCTCAAAAAATATATCAGGGTTATTTAGTATTCCAGCTAGTAAATGCTGCTCTAAATCATAATTATATAATGACATGAAATCTATTGTAGCAAAAAGATTTCAAAAAGTCAAACATAATAATGTTTAAGTAGAATCTATAGAGATTTCCCCTTCTTCTAATTCAATTAAATACTTTTCTAAAGCTTTTCTTAAGCCCATTTCAATGATTTGACAACTAGCTCTTGTATAAACAATAGCTTTGCCAGAATCATCAACATAACTTAGTATAAAGCCAGCATTTTCGCCACCACCTCCCGTGAAGCCATAAAGCCTCTCAAGGAAATCTTCTGGAATTAAAAATTTAGATGAAATTTCTGGGTTAAATTTTTCTGACATATGTATATACATTATATATACACTTACAAATTAATTCCAAACTTTAAAAACAAATCTTTATTTAATTTATCAGTATCATAAATTTCAATCAAATTTATATCATTAAGTTTACAGAAGTCTGATTTCTGCTTATCCCTTCGGACTTGATCTAAATAATTTAGCTTATGACCTCCATGAAAATGGGATACATATCTTCTGTGTTGAGCTCCTTGAACTTCTATTGCAATATTTTTTGTAGCATTATAAAAATCTAAAGACATTTTCGTACCAGCAACAGGAAATTCTTCGAAAACCACATGATTGTGCCAATAATCTTTTAAGTATTGCTTTACGCTGAATTGAAGTTTGCTTCTGCTTTTGGAATCCCAATCAATAATATAATTCCTTATTTTGGGGACTCTTTTAAAGCTTCCGTATAAAGTTTTAAATTTCACTAAAAGAAGAATTAATCTTAGAAAGAATACAATCTCTTAACTCCTTATTTTCATCAACTAATTGTAAGAGTTTATTTTCGCCTTGAATTTTATCTGGGACCTCAATTTTATTCTCTTTTAGCAATTCTAGAATTTCAGAATCAAAAGATATCCAAGCACCTTTTTGTTCTATGTAGCCCCACAATTTCATCATGTCGATTATTTCCCTCTCCCTCCAAACACTATTTCCATCTTTTTGTCCGTATCTTATTGGATATCTAACTGTGGCTCCAGTTTTTTCATTCACACTTTTTCGGAAAATAATCTTACATAAATGCCCTATTGGATTACCCTTATCTTCAATTTTAGAAGCATTTGGGTTTGGGTATATTATATCAGTAGAATACCTTTCTTGGAATTCCAAGATAAAGTTAGCATAATGCTTGACAGCATTACCACCAGCTTGTTTTACTTTTGGCCCGCCCCTGCTAGCATAAGGGTTAGCCGCAACTTCAACTCTCACTTGAGATGTTAGTATCATCATATGGCCCATTTTTGTTATAGGTAAAACCATTTTCTTTAAAAATACAGAAGTGACTAAAGCTCCGCCAGCCACTTGTTCGCTTTCATCAAAAGGTTTATCTATATCACCTATCCTACATAAAGCATCAACACTATCAATAATAAACATATACCTTTTGCCTTCTTCATTGTCTTCTACTAACAATCTAATTAATTGAAAAACCTTTTCAAAAATATTACAATCAAATCTAAAAAATTTATCTTCACTTGTATCTATACCGCTTCTCGATAAGACCTCTGGAGACAACCTACCTTCGCTTCTAATATAGATAACCATGCCTTTGTCGCCAAAATGTTTTTGGAAATTTTTAGCAACAGTTAAGGCACAACTAGTCTTTCCTCCTTCGTTAACTCCAGTAAATCTATGAGCACCAGAAGGAAATCCTCCCCCTAATGCAAGATCTAGATTTATACTACCAGAAGAAATTTTATAATCATCTTCATTGCAATGATTATAATGAAACTTTTTGTTGTCTTTATGTTCTAAGAACGAATTAATTTTATCTACAGTGCTACTCATCTTCTAAAAAATTTTTTATTGTTTTGTTTTGTTTTTTATGTGGTCTATTTTCTCCATATTTATTTCCAAGAGGTATGTCATCTTTAGTTTTTATAACATAGTTGAATTCACTAAATTTTTTTCGTAGGACTTTTTCTCCATATTCACCCTTAAGGAAAACTAAAGAATCATACTTTTGTGAAAAATTTATCTTTAGCCAAAAATCAGCATTATTGTATTTTTTTAAAAAATCATTTAAAAACTTAATCTCTCTGGCCCAAAAAAATCTTTTATTATTATTAGGCACATTTAATAATCTAGATATAATTTCTTTTTTATCTGAATGTTTTATAGTCAAACCGAGTAGTATATTAACAGTAATAGCAAAAAAAGTCAACCAGAAAATTTATCAAGATCATGATTTTTATTTAATGTATAAAGTTTAGAAGAATCCCAAAAAATAGATGTTGTTGGATCGTGAGATGTGGGTTTATCTTTAAGTTTATTGTGTAAATCATTAATCTGTTCGGTAAAAGATTTTTTATTGGAATCTTTAAATCCAGTAAAGTTATTTAAAGTTCCTCTATGAAAAGCTGTAAAATCAAATTTTTGAATAGATGGTTTATTTAAACCATGAAAGAGGTCAAAGAATTTATAGAATTTACTATGAGAGATTGTAGATAAATCTTCAAAAATTGAAAAATATTTAGACTGTGATAGATAAATACAATTATTAATGTGCATGCCAAGGGATAAATTTTTTTTATTAACAAAAATAAAAACAGATTGATCTGATTCAATTTTAAATTTTAAAATTTCATCTAAAGGAATGTCAGGGTTTGTTAGGTAAAAAAGAAAACATAGATCTTTACCGCAACGACTAAGGGATTTTGAAAAATTTAGAATATCATTAATTGATTTATATTTTTTTTCATCAATAATAAAAACACATTGAAATAAATATCTCAATTTAATATTCTCTATGTATTTTAAATAATTAGATCTTCGGTTTAATTTATTTGAATCAGGATGGTATAAATGGATTCCTTGAAAATTTTCCAATATCCTTGGTTTTGCATTTTTAAGCTTAGATCTTACAAAATCTAAATCTTCCCAACCCCAGCCTACGAAATTTTCATCGAACTTAGTGGAGTTATTTAACAAGGATTTATGAATAATGAATGAATGCTTTCCGAAAGTTTGGCAAAAAGGATATTTTTCTAATGTAAGTGAATTTTCAAAACCATTTTTAAACAAATCACTCTCTATTTCTCCCAAGATAAAAACTTTTGAAAAAGGGCGAATGATTAAAGAGTCTTTTATGTAAGGGAGTGTAGCTTTTAAGTTTACAATTACATCACAATCTAAAAACCAAAGATATTCAGTTTCACATTTCGCTATAGCAAGGTTATACAATTTAGATTTCTCGAAAAGATTATTTGAAAAATATTTTATATGCAAAAAATTTTCTTTTTCTTCATATACAATTTTATTTTTTTTACTTTTAATTTGCTCACAAACAATCAGAGGGATTTTTGAATGTAGGGCAATACTCTTGTTGATTTCAAAACTGGATTGCCTCTGTGGACTATCGTTTTGATAGGATATTATTAAAGTGCAGTTCATTTTAACATGGTACGTGACATTCTTCAATTGCGGCAGGTATGTATTTAATAATTTTTTTGGGTAAAAATTTAGCAGGCACATAAGCTGGACCTAAAGCAGTAGAATAATGTATTATACAAGACTCACAATTGTTTATATGAGCAGCTCCATTCTTGTCATGAGTTAATTCAAATGTAACATTTTCTGGTTCTGGTTCATTAGTGTGTAAATGAAGATAAGTAGATGAGTTTCTGTGAGATGCAATATCAAATATATCTACAACACTATAATGATACCCATGCTTTTCAAAAACTCTTTGAGCAGAATATTGTTCATTAAAAAATTTAAAATCTTTAATTTCTTTTTTGGAAAATTTAAACGATTTTAAATTAGCCTTTTTAGCTTTTTTATTTTGAGACTTTCTTTCTTTTATGCATTTTTTATAAAAATTATCAGGAAGCCCTATCCCTTTAAAACTAAATAATAAAATAGAACTCAAGTAACAATCGCTTTTAAAAAGATATTCGAAAACTGGATCATGGCTATCTACAGCTGTTATAATATTAAGAGAAGAGTTTTTATTTATATATTTATCAAATAAATAAATTGGATCCTTGAAGAAGATGACATCCAAATCAATCATTAATACATTATCATAATTTAAATAATATAACTTTTCTAAAGAATACCATTTAGACATCCAATCACTGTGAAGCTTGTTATAATTAGATGATTTATACTTATTGTAATAATCGGATTCAATAAAAGTTACATCTGGAAAATCTAAATATAAATTATATTTATTATTAAATAAATAAGTTTTGAAATCTAAATTATTTGGCATTGTGTAAAAAACCACAATATCATATTTAGAAGATGGTTTTTTATGGCGAAGTAGAGTTTTTAATGCATAATAAAGATAACCATAATACTCTAAAGATTTTTTTTTGTTAATCTGTAGGTTAAAATAAATGCAATTTTTCATTAAAAGTCATCTTCAAGGGAACCGCTTTGTTGGTACTCCCTAACACGTCTTTCAAAGAAATTGCCCATGGCTTGTACATCAACAACTTCGCCTAGCCAGGGAAAAGGATTGGTATCGCTAGGGAAACGATAATCAATGCCTATTGATTCCAATCTTCTGTTTCCTATATAATGCATATAATCAACAAACATTTCGGCATTTAAACCAAGAATACCAGTGGGTAGAACATCATGAGCATATGAAATTTCGAGCTCAACAGCCCTTTTCATATGTTCTATAAATTCGTCTTGCATTTTTTTTGTCCAAATACTTGGATTTTGCTCAATAATTTTGTTGATAACATACGCCCCAAAAGCGATATGATTGGTTTCATCTCTCAGTGTGTATTTAATTTGGTCTGATACACCTTGAAGCTTATTTTGGCGACCGAGAGCGAGAAGCATAGCAAAACCGCTGAAGAAAAATGTTCCTTCGCAGACGATCCAATACGTCATGAAGTTCCTTAAGAGTTCCTGTTTGCCTTCTTTGTTGGTATGAATAAAGTCTTGCCTAGTAACATCTGTAGTAATGTTCATTAAGAAATCGTCTTTAGCTTTAATGCTTGGAATATTATTGTAAGCTTCGTAGACCTCATTAACCTCTAAATCCAAGCTATCACATATATAAACTATCGTGTGGTTATGAAGACTTTCTTCAAAGCCTTGGCGCATGATGTACTGGCCGCACTCAGGGTCAGTAATAAATCTAGCGGCCACAGTAAAAAGATTATTACCAACCAGAGACTCAGACCCAGCAAAGAATCCAAGACAGCGTTTAACAAGTAATTTTTCATCTTCTGTAATTTCATCATTTTTCCATTGTTTAATATCATTTTGCATACTGATTTCAGTAGGCATCCAATTATTAGCACAACTTTTTAAATACAAATCCCAAACCCAGGGATGTTTATGGGGTAAAATTTGATTTACACCAGCTAGTTCTTTACCTAAAATTTCTCCTGTTTTTTTACTCATAAATATATAACGATATATTTTACAATAGATATCAATAAAAGTCAATAATAAACTTTATTTATCTATTGGCAACAAAAAGAATGTATAAAAGCTGGGTTTAAATAATCCGTGGGGACGGACATCACTTTCTACTGAAAATCTTCTACCATCAAAGTCTAATCTTTTGGTAGTTTTTAAATAATTGTAACCATCTTCATCGACTTTAATTCTAACATATCCATCTGGAACTCTTAATTTTAATTGAGAATCAATCTCATGAGATGAAACTGTACCTTCAGATTTATCTGTGTCATATTTAATTCTAGCACTGAAGCTTCCAGACTGGGTGACTTTTTTGACGGTCGATTTTTGAAAAGAATTTTGTTGGTATATGGGATTGTAAGAAGGATTTGTGCTTAACACTACAGTTTTAGCCTCCTTGAAATAATAAATTGGACGAGCGAAAGTATCATGCACATCATTGAATGCATTTTGTAAAGCTTGTTTGTCTGAATCTGAAATTAGATTGCCCATATATTATATATACACTAATTTATTCTAACTTCTTTCCATTTTACCTTACCGTTTTTTACCTGATCTCTGATTCTTCTCTGTTTTGAACTTAATTGACTCTTGCCACTCTTGACTTCTATAAATGTAATTTCATCTTGACCAAAAGAGACATAATCTATTGGTTGCCCTAAAAAACTACATTCTTCTGGTTCAAATTCAAACTGATCTAAGAAGGGAGCTAGTGTTTCTGCTATATGTCCAAGTCTAACTTCACTGCTTTTCTTTTGAGATGTAACTTTAGCCTTTAGCTCTTGCTGCTCTTTGAGTTCATCTTGCAGTTTTCCTATAGCAACCTCGTAACCTTTTTCTTTTGTTTGTATTTCTATCTTCTTTTCCTGTATAGATTCTCTTTCTAATTTAAAAGATTCTTGCAGTGTGGATATATTATCCTTGTATGTATTTTCTCTAGAAGAAAAGTCTTGCTCTATTTCTTTTATCCTGCCCTTTAATAGAAAATTATCTTTTTCTATATCTTCTAGATTTTTTAATCTTTTTTTAAATTTTAAAAAAATAAAAGCAGACAGTAGCAGCCAGGTTATAAAGATTATGTATATCAAGATGTGAAGCGAATTGGTGCTGAAGATTTATAGGGATGGTTATTCGGCAGATTTGCAGACAATCCCCATTTATGGGCGAGGTAACCTTCTATCTTTTCCTGAATAGAGGTGGAGCTATCCTCGACAACAACAAACTCCGCTATGTCGCCTGATGGTTGAGAGCTATTACCTCTATTTGTCCATATTCTTAAAGTGGTTGCACCAAGGGAGGTAGTATAACTAATGTCCGATCCTGATTGAGAACCGTCTACAAATACTTTTCCAACTGTATTAGCGATGTCTAATTTAAGTAAAAATATATGCCAAGCATCAGCGTAATTTGTAGTATTAGAAGTATCAGAACCTATGCCAGTGCTGGCGGCCAAATGCGCCCGAAATTGATTATTTATACCTGCTTGTAGCTGGAAACTTGGAGCTGCTCCTGCCATGGAAAATATGGAGTCCGAGCCACTTAATCCCGTACCGTTTACCTTACAAAGTATGGCAAAGGTTATATTTCCTGATACAGAACCAATGGATTTTGAGTAATAATCGTCCGTATCGTGTCTAACTACATCTAGGTTATTAAGTTCTTTAGACACTAAGGTGTGGTCATTCGTACCTCCATTATTACTAGGAGTGAGGTGGTTTCCATTGCCACTTAGATCATTCCATTGCGTTACACTTGTTCCGATTACTTGCACCCCACTGGTCGCATCATACAATGCTTTTGAGCTTGTAACACCACTAAGAGTCCACTCTTCAGAAGATGTATTTTGGGTAGCGGTCCAATTACTTTGAGAATTATCAGCTCCACAAGCCCGCAATCTAAAGTAAAAAGTGCCGACAGATGTTACTGTATAGGTAGCAGTACTGCTGCTAGTATTTTGAATGTTAGTGGGCGAAGAAAAATCGGAAGAAGTGGAAACTTGAAATTGATAAGTGCTTGCATCGGCAACAGTTGTTGATGTTAATGTCACCTTCATGGCGTCAGAATCCGTAGAGATTCCAAGGGTTGGTGTGGCTAAAGTCGTAACAGTAGAATCTAAAAATGCTGTGTCTCCAGCCACAGGTCTAAACCCAGCGTCAACTTCTCCTTCGATCAAATGATCTAATCCAAAGTCAGCAGCCTTTTGAAAAAGCTCCCTAGCAACATGATTTGTATAATAAGGTTTATTTTCGCCAGGTTCTTCAGTATTTACAGCTTCTATTATGTCAGTTTTTAATTGTTCGAAAGCATTTTGAAAGTCAGAGGAATTTGAGAGTTGATGTATTTTGTTTTTAAGTTGTTGCAAGTTCATGATATGAATTACACCGTTTTATCGTTTCTTACTTGGAATAGCATAGAATCCGACAACCATAAAACATAAATCTATAAAAGAGCTCAGCATTAAGCCGCCACTCAATGTAACAACTTCCCATTCTTTGCCTCCAAATATCCAGCTAAAAAAGCCCCACTTCGCACCATCACCTTTAGGTACAATTATATCATAAGTAATTGTAGGATTGTGAGCATAATAAATCATAAGATAACACATTGTAAATGTTATCGTCATAAATAATATTCTGCGGGTAGCTTTAACAAAAGGATCACTAGCTTGTTGTTCTTGATTTTTAATCATTGCTTCAAGCATAGCACTATCTCTTGCCGCAAGCATCATTTGATCTTGGCGCTTTTGTTCTAGCCAAGAATTAATTAGGTTGCAGGCAAGTTTTATGCCTGCACCTAATATAGTATTAAGAATTGGACCCATTAAGATAGGCTATCATATACATCTTTACTGCAAAACTTTGTTAGCTTTGTGCCATCATCATCAACTGCAGCCAATGCATACCGAATAGTTTTCTTACCAGCTTTGGTAATTCTTTCATAAGTTTTCTTCTCTACATTAGATTCAGAAACTTGAACTTTAGTTTTCTTTTTTACATTATAGAATTCAATCATAATATTATTTGGGTTAAATTTGATAACGTTTATCTCTGTACATAACTATACAATCTATTAAATCTTTCTGTATATTATATGGAAATTCTTCTATTTTTTCAAGAGGATGCCAAATATATTCAGTATGCTCTCCGTTTAGAATGACTTCTGGTTTATGCCATAAGCTTGCGAAATATACAGAGAATTGAGTTGTATCGCCTTGAAACTCTGAATACAAGTCTTTTATATAACTTAATTGGTGTAAATCAATTTTAATATGAGATTCTTCATAAAGCTCTCTGATAGCAGCAATCATAGGATTTTCACCCTGTTCAATAGCCCCCCCAAATATACTCCAATATCCACCTAGGGATATTGGTTTACCTTCCCATGTTTCGCAACGTTTTGCCAGAAGAATTTCGTCTTCAAAGCATATAGTTACACCAGAAGCTCTTTTACTGACATGATTCACAAGTTCCTCCATTTTTCATAGCTTCTATACTGCAAGCTTGAACTTCAGATTCGGTTGGTTGTTCTTTATCATTAGATGTAGATTTTTCAACTTTACTAGCTGCTCTATTTCTTAAGTAATATGTAGTTTTTAATCCAGCTTCCCAACTAGCCATATAAATATCATTTAAATATTTCAAGGATGTTGTTTTATTATAAAGGTTAAAGCTAACGGCTTGATCTATCCATTTTTGTCTACAGGCATTTGACTCAATGAGCTTAAACATATCTCTATCAAAGGCTGTTTTGTATTTAATTTTAAGATCTTCAGGTACAGAGCCATTTAGTAAAGATAAGTCTCCATCACAACTTTTCACTAGATTAGCAATCTCAGAACTCCATAAACCTCTTTGTTTCATATCATTAACAAAGTGAGGGTTTGTTATATAAAAATTTCCGCTTTTATTTTCGTAAACAAAAAGGACGGAAAAGTTGGGCTCGATGCTTTGTTCAACTCCGTTGATATATCCGATTGTAGCGGTTGGAGCAATAGCCATTACATTGCTATTACGCATGCCATTTGATTTAATAGAATCTCTAACTTCAGACCAATTTAAAGATTCTCCTTTACCTGGGTCAGATTTTCTATATTTATGAAGATTATTCCAGCTATCTATTGGCAAAATATTTTGAGACCATAATGAACCTTCATAGTTTTCGTAAGAACCTCTTTCCTTTGCTAAATTGGAGCTTGCGAGAATAGCTTCTCTACTGTAAAATTCAAAAAAATAATTATTCCACTCTACAGCTTCGTCACTATCAATAGGTATATTTTTAATATGAAATACATCATGTATACCCATAATACCTAATCCGACAGGACGATTTTTTAAATTAGAATTACTTGCTTCTTTTGTTGGATAAAAATTAATATCAATAACATTATCAAGCATTCTTATTGCAGTGTGAATGGATTTTTTAAGCTTATCGAAATCTAATTCTCCATTTTCATTAATATGATTTAAGACATTAATAGAGCCTAAGTTACAAACAGCAGTTTCTCCAACTTTAGTTTTTTCACCTTCGTGGTATTCAGAAGGTTTTGTGTGCAAAGTGATTTCAGTACATAAATTAGAACTTCTGACAGCACCTTCATGTTGATTTGTGTAACGAATATTACAAGGGTCTTTAAAAGTATTCCATGGGTGGGATGTCTCAAATAAAACCTTGAGCATTTTTTTCCAAAGTTCTTTGGCTGGAATTTTCCTGAAATTTTTAATGTCACCATATTCTGCAGCACGGCATGCATCTTCATATCTATTATCAAAATCTTTACCGAAGTAATCGTGGAGAGTTTTTCCGTTTTCGTAAATCATTTCGCTTGGGTCGAAAAAATACCAGTCTTCTTCATTTTTAACACGACGCATAAACTCATCAGGTATCCATGATGCAGTATTCATATCGTGGCAACGAAGTCTATCATCACCAGTGTTTCGCCTTAAGTTGAGAAAATCTTCATAATCCAAATGCCAAGGCTCTAAATAAGCACATCCAGCTCCTGGCCTCTTACCTCCTTGATTTACAGCTATTAAAAGATCATTATAAATCTTCAACCAAGGAATAAGCCCACTAGATATACCATTAGTGCCTTGAATATGAGCACCTGTAGAACGAAAAGGGGTAACATCAAGCCCAAGGCCACCAGCATATTTTGATTTTCTAGCTTCTTGCCAAGCACCGTCAAAAATACCGTCAATACTATCATCAAAAGTGTTAAGATAACAGGAGCTAAGTTGTGAGTGAGTAGTTCCACTATTAAATAATGTTGGAGTAGATGGAGTATAAAGCTGTTTACTAATTAAATTATAGAACTCTATAGCTCGTTCGTTTTTATTTTTTTCATTAATAGCTAAACCCATAGCCACACGCATAAAGAATGACTGGGGAGCCTCCATGATTTTATTATTCAATCGAATGAAGTAACGGTCGTAAAGTATCTGAACCCCAAGATATTTAAGATTTTTATCTCTTCTAATCTTTAAAGCCTCAGACAACTTAAGTAAATCGAAATCAAGTAATCTATTGTCAAGCCTGTTTTCTTTAACTAATTTTCTAATATTCTGTATGAAGCATTTTCTATATTGAAACTTAAATGTATCAGAAGCCACACCTTCCCTAAAAACTTCTTTGTATAAAGTGTTTAATAAGAGTTGGCCTGCAACATACGAGTAATTTGGTTCCTTTTCTATCTTCTCTCTAGCTGAGAAAATTAAAGCTTGATCAATTTCTTTGGTTGTTATTTTATCAAATAATTGCAATTGTGCATCTAATACTACTTCACTAGCAGAAACATCTTTTATATCTTCGCAGGCTCTTTGGGCACTTGCGTTTATTTTTTCTACATTAAATGTTTCTAATCTACCGTTTCTTTTTTTTACATTAATTTCCATGAAAATAAATTTACATCTATCTTACCATAAAGTGAACAAATCATCAAGATTAAAATCAAATTTTATTTAAGATATTTGTTGCAAGTATTAATTATATTGGAAATGCCCCCAACTTTTCCAAAAAAATATTTACTAGAAATCATATAACAAAAGTCTAAATCTATATTGAAATTAGAGAAAACATTCATGTCATGACCATAATATTTGATTTCATTTTCTATAAAATTTAAAAATTCAAAACTTCTGTTATGAGAATTTTGATTGTAAAAATATAATCCATTAATTTCATTGGATCCATAATGCAGCGCAGTAACTACTGTAACCTTTTTTATAAGACTACTATTTAATAACGATTTTTTTTTGTTAAAAATATTATTTTTAAAAAAATCAAATTGATCTATAATGTATTTTTTAGATATATAATCCTCCTCACTAAAAATATCACCGCACCTGAAGTGAATTACTAACTCATCTTCTTCTGGAGTTTTATATTTCTTATTTTTTATGTGTTCAAGCGCGATGCTTTTCAGTGTCTGGTAGTCTTCTTCTTTTTTTTTGTAATTAAGATAATCTCTTAAGATAGTGTTATTGTATTGTTTGCTATTAAGAATTATATTCCTGTCATTTTGCCATCTAATACCTCTCCTGTAGAACAAATCGCCAAAACGATAAACTTGATTTGTTTTTAATACCTTTACAGAATTGTTAAAATTCATAATTAAGAGAAATCGTAACCGAAAGTTTTAAAATCTAAATAATGTTTTTCAATAACTAAATTCCTGGTTTCTCTATTGTAGTATTCAGAAAAATGAGAGTGGGTAGTTTTATTAGTATGAGGAATGTCACTATAAGGTATATCTAATAGCTTGCAAACATGATAAAAGTCGTTTTTGAAGTTTTCTACTTTACCCACAAAAGCATTGGAGAGAAAAACTTTTGGAATATATTGATTATAAGATTTCCAATGAATATCTAAGTCATAAAAATCTCCACAAACCATTTTTATGAATTGACTGAAACTAAAATTTCTTTCAATCATGTAATGAATACATTCCGATTGGCGTTTTTTATGAGACCATTTCTCGTGATTTAGTATTTTATCGTAATAACAACTAACTAATTTATCAAAAGGATTCCTAACAAAACAGAAATTAAAAAGATTTAAATATTTATCAAGATAGGGGGACGAGACCCACTTCTTTGAGTAGATATTATCTTTTTTTGTGTGTCGATTTAAATGTATTCTTATAGATGAGGAGGCACATTTAGGAATCTGAAGCCAACAATAACTTTCGGAAACATAAAAGAAAGAAGCATTTGAATTCATTTTTCCTTGAAAGAACAAAGAAATGATTCATAAGATTGTTTTATACCTTCATCTAGTGAAAATTTTGGAGAGAATCCTAAAGAAAAAATTCTATCATTATTCATTTTTTTTCTGTAAGTTCCATCTGGCTTGGTTAAATCAAGCTTTATTTCACCACTATATCCAATAATTTTTTTAATTTTTAATAATAGATCTAAAATAGAAATTTCTTCGTTAGAGCCACAATTTAAATGAGATATATTTTGAGAATATATATCTTCAGCATTCACGTTCTCTAAGCAGAATACGATTGCTCTAGCTAAATCTTTTGAGAATAAAAATTCTCTCAAAGGTTTTCCAGAGCCCCACATAACTACATGAGGAGAATTATTAAGTTTAGCTAAATGAACCTTGTGTATGAGTCCTGGTAAAACATGAGAACTATTCAAATCAAAATTATCATTTGGGCCATACATGTTGCAAGGCATCAAAGAGAAAAAATTATTTCGATACTGATCATACATCGATTGACATGTTTTAAGTACAGCTATTTTAGCCAGAGCATATGGTTCGTTCGTAGGCTCAAGGGAGCCAGTTAACAAATCTTCTTCATTAATTAAACCGCTAATATTTTTAGGATAAATACATGAAGAGCCCAAATTAATTAATTTTTTAACTTTAAAAGTTTTGCAAGCATTAATGATATTCAAACCTATAGATAAATTGTCGAGAATGAAATCACCTCTTTGTGTATTATTTGCATGGATTCCTCCGACCTTTGCAGCACACAAAATGACATGGTCGATTTGAAGGTTTTTGAAAAAAGATTTTACTGCGGAATAATCAGATAAATCAACTTCATCTCTAGATCTAGTAATTATGTTTTTGTATCCCTGACCTTTTAATTCTTCATAGACAGCAGATCCAACTAACCCTTTATGTCCCGCTAGAAATATATTATCACTTTTTGAAACGTTCATAATCACTTAAAAACATTTTTTTAACTAAGCCTTTGAAATCTGTTTTTCTGCGCCAACCTAATTCATTTTCAGCTTTAGATGGGTCTCCGCAAAGCTCATGAACTTCGGCAGGTCTAAAAAATTTAGGGTCTATAGCACAAATTAAAATATTACCATCTTTAGTGAAATATTTTTCATTAACGCCTTCTCCTGTTTTATAATATTCTAAACCACTAATATTTAATGTTAGTTCTAAAAAATCTCTAATAGTATGCATTTCACCGCTAGCTAAAACATAGTTTTTGGGTTTTTCTTGATTGAGCATTAACCATACTCCATTCATGAAGTCTTCGGCATCACTCCAATCTCT
>Ga0099849_1000290_pt1 | contig 23090 bp, 31 predicted proteins | sample CB_VirMetaG_4_FD_78177 | JGI IMG/M metagenome (GOLD analysis project Ga0099849, IMG submission 78177) | Freshwater to marine saline gradient viral communities from Chesapeake Bay - CB_1508_1M Viral MetaG | ecosystem: Environmental > Aquatic > Marine > Coastal | place: USA: Chesapeake Bay... | reverse complement strand
ATTATATTCAGTAGTATTTTTTACTAGGTCGTGGAGTTCTCACTTGCGTTGTGCCCTCACTCATCTGCCTAGATGCAAGAGAGCAAGGGAAACAACAAGGGAGGAAACCAAGAGTAATATATATAATAAATACTACTTCATTACATTCAGTAGTATTTTTATATAACTGCATTGAAAACATTGAAGAAAATGTAGTTGATAACTACATTATATGCACTTAGGTAGCACTCACACGACCTGCACAGGCATCACACACTCACGAACTGTCAGAAAATTGACATAGAATATGTCAAGATGTTGACAGAATGTCAAAGGTCGTCAAAGAATTGACATAGAATATGTCAAAGAACTGACACAAAGTGTCAAAGAATTGACAAATGGAACCTTAAATCTCTGATTTAGAGAGGTGTCAGAAAATTGACGAAGGGGGACACAAAAATCTGCCTCGCCTGTATATATATAAAAAGGGTACCCCCACAAAATTATGGAGGATTTGGAGTTGTACTTGTTGATAATCATTATTAATGGGGGAGTCCTCAAAATAGATTTACACAACACTGCACGAGGGATGCAATAGAGTCTATATAGTTATGTGTTGTATTGATTTGTGTTCCCTACAGGTATACCTTTAACCCTGGAAACTTAGTCATAAGTATATCATACTTTTTTAAAACTCGCAATAGTATTTTTTTCTTTTTTATAAACACAATATAGTGTATAATACAATAATGAAAAAACAACCAAAGCATTTACTCTATGCTCATTTAGATGATGCAGGTCTTAGAGACTTAATTAAGGAAGTAGCAGCCACCAGAAAAAAGGTAAACGCAGGTAGAGACTTAATTGAGATGAGACGTGAGTACATGAGAAGAGTTGAAGAAAGGAGACTTAGAATGGCAGAGAAGAAAAGTAAGAAGTTACCTGAAGGTCAACGAGTAAAGATGCTAGAGAATGCACAACAGAAATATCAGAACTTTGCAAAGAACACATTACCTAGTGGACTATCAGCTATGCAGGAGAAGTTCTGTTTAGAATATACAGCTACAGGTGACGTATTAGCTGCGTATCGTTCAGCAGGTTATAGTGAAAAAGATAATGATGCAAAGACTCGTGCTGAAGCTAAACGATTATTAAAAAATGATAAGATTGAAGAAAGATGTAATCAAATAAGATTGGACGCAATGAAGGACGTAAGTGTTAATATTAATGAAGTTGTAAAAAAGTTTATGGATGTTTACAATCGTGGTCTTGCAGAGAATGACCTAACCAATGCTAATAGAGCAATGGAGTTTATAGGTAAACATTTAGGTATGTTAATTGAACGTAAAGAAATTAAACAGGACATTACAAGTAAATCACCTGAAGAACTAGAACGTGAGATAAAGCATTATGAAAATGTTGTCAAGCTTGAACAAGGTAATAAATAAAGTTACTAAATATTTAATTAATATATTTGCAGGTATATTAATTTTTTGGGTTCTATATATGTTTACTATGGCAGGATGGAATACATTCTGTAAAGGGTGTCCAGTTAAATGGTACACAACAAATGTTGAACCTTATATACCTAGACCTGAACCTAAACCTAAACCACCTATCATAGAAGATGATGATGAAGACTGGGAAGATTCAGAATGGGAATAAAAATAATTAAGGGGACTACACATTGGCTTATACCTTCAAACTTTGCACGAAGAGTAAAACCAAAAGAATATAAATCACCAGTAATAAACTATGGACCTAATACAAGAACCAAGTAGTAACTTAATTAAACTAAGAGAGTTATACTTTCAAAAAGCAGTATTACAATCTAAAGATAGCTTTCTACATTTTATAGCTATGTTTGCACCTACCCTTGTGCCTGATTGGTTAATGGGTAGACACATACATGTAATAGCTGATAAATTACAAAAGGTTGAAAGTGGAGAAATAAAAAGACTTATGGTGTTTCTTCCCCCACGTTCTTCCAAGTCAGTAATATGTTCCAAGTTATTTCCTGCGTGGTACGTAGGCAGACATCCACAACATGAGATATTAACTGTGTCCCATTCAGACCAACTAGCTTCAGACTTTGGTAGAAGTGTAAGAGACTTAGTTAATTATGATTTATTTAATACAGTATTTCCTCAAGTAGAACTACGTAGTGATGTAAGAGCAGCAGGTAAATGGAAAACAAATCAAGGTGGAACTTATTATGCAGCAGGTGTTCGTAGTCAGATTGCAGGTCGTGGTGCCCATGTAGCTATACTAGATGACGTAATGTCTGAAGAGGACTCCTTTAGTGAAACAGGTAGACGATATGTAAAAGAATGGTACCCTTCAGGTTTACGAACTCGTATCATGCCTAATGGTTCAATTGTAATTATTAATACACGTTATCATGAAGACGATTTATGTGGGTGGTTATTACGACAAGAATCACAAATAGAATTAGAAAATAAATGGGAAGTCATAAAGATACCTGCATGGGTAGACGAACCTTCAAGTAAACTGCTGAACTTACCAGTAGGCTCAAGTTATTTTCCTGAGTGGAAGCCAAGTGAAATACTCAAGAATGATGAAGAAGAGATAAAGGCAAGTAATGGCTCACGATATTGGGAGTCTCTCTACATGCAGAATCCTGTACCAGATACAGGTGGTATAATTAAAAAGAAGTGGATTCAGTGGTGGGACTATGATGAACCACCTGCATGTGACTATATAATACAAACATATGATACAGCATTCTCTACAAAGACAACTGCTGATTTTAGTGTAATACAAACCTGGGGTATCTTTGAACATATGGAGACTGATTCAACAGGACGAGAGAACTGGGTATCTAATTTAATATTATTAGGAAATGAAAAAGGTAGATTTGATTATCCTGCATTAAGAACTAAAGCACAAGAATTATATGATTATCATAAACCTGATGTGTGTATTATTGAGAAGAAAGCTAGTGGACAATCATTAATACAAGATTTAAGACGTGCAGGTTTACCTGTGCTTGATTATATTCCTGATAGAGATAAGACTGCTAGAGTATACGCAGCTACACCAATGATGGAAGCAGGACGTGTATGGTTACCTAAAGGTCATGAATGGAGTGATGACTTATATAGTGAAGCAATTACATTTCCAAATGCACGACATGATGACCAAGTGGACGCAATGACTATGGCAATACACTATATGAAAGAGTCATGGAATTTAACTCATCCAGATGACCCTGACTATGAAGAAGGTTATGAAAGAAAAAAAAGGGTTGCATACTGGAAGTTTTAAGTATATAATAATACAATATTAACTGTGAAAGAAAAATTATGCCAACGGAAAAAAATCCCTTTGATAAAATAGATATGCCTATGCCAGAAGGTTTAGGTGAAGAAGAAATAGAAACTCAACAAGTTCTTCCTGATGAAAGTGTAGCTATGATGGAAGATGGTTCAGCAGTAGTTGACCTAATGGGTAATCCTGCTATTATGCCTGAAGAAGGTATGCCAGGAGGACACTATGATAATTTAGTTCCAACTCTTGATGAAGAAAGACTACAAGAGATTGGTGCAGATGTTTATGATAAATACGAATCAGATAAAGAATCAAGACAAGAATGGGAAGAAACTTTCCAAAGAGGTTTTGATTTACTAGGACTAAAATTAAAAGAAACTTCAGAACCATTTGAAGGTGCATGTACTGCAGTTCACCCACTCTTAATAGAGTCAGCAGTGAAGTTTCAATCTAAAGCATCTCAGGAATTATTTCCTGCAGGTGGACCAGTAATGGCTCAGATAATTGGAACTGAGACTGTAGAAAAACAACAACAAGCATCTCGTGTAAAACAATTTATGAATTATCAGTTAACTGATATGATGCCTGAATACTTTCATGAGTTTGAAAGAATGTTGTTTCATCTACCAATTATTGGTTCAGCATTTAAAAAAATTTATTATGATGCATCATTAGACAGACCATGTTCAGAGTTTGTTCCTATTGACCAGTTCTATGTATCTTATCATGCTTCAGATTTAATGAAGGCAGATAGATATACACATGTTATATTACGTAATCCAAATGACTTAGCAAAAGAAATTGCTGCAGGTGTTTATGAAGATATTGAATTACCTGAAGCACAACCAATTGAACAAACGTCAATGTCAATGAAAGTTGACGAGATTATGGGTACATCTATACCTGCTGACTCTGACCCTCAGTACGTTTTATTAGAACAACATTGTTATTTAGATTTAGATGACAGTGGTATTGGTTTACCTTATATTGTAACAGTTGAAGAAAGTTCAAGAAAAGTTTTATCTATTAGAAGAAACTATAATGAAGATGACCCAACTAAACAAAAGAAAATGTTCTTTACACATTATAAGTTTGTTCCAGGTTTTGGTTTCTATGGTTTAGGTCTAATACATTTCTTAGGTAATCTTACAATGACTGCAACTGCAGCTATGAGAAACTTAGTTGACTCTGGTCAGTTTGCAACATTACCTGCAGGTTTTAAAGCTAAAGGAGTTAAAGTTGTAGGTGATAATGAGCCTCTATCTCCTGGTGAGTTTAGAGATGTAGAAGCTACAGGTGTAGATTTAGCAAGAGCAATTGTACCTCTACCTTATAAAGAACCTTCTAATACTTTATATCAGATGTTAGGTTTTGTTGCAGGTGCAGGACAGAAGTTTGCTGACAGTACAGAACAAGTAATTAATGATTCAACTAACTATGGTCCAGTTGGTACAACTATGGCATTGTTAGAAGCTTCAAGTAAATTTTTTAGTGCAATACATAAACGATTACATTATTCTCAAAAAGAAGAATTTAAAATATTAGCAAGAATAAACTTTGAGTCTTTACCTGACTCATATCCTTACGAGGTTCCTGGTGCAAGTCCAACCATATTTAAAATGGACTTTGATGGTAAGATAGATGTCATTCCTGTAAGTGACCCTAACATACCTTCAAGTGCTCATAGATTAATGCTTTCACAGTTGGCTCTTCAGTTAGCCAGTCAAGCACCACCAGGAACTTATAATATACAGGCACTGCATAGAACAATATTACAAGCTGCAAATATGCCTAACTTGGAAGCTATACTTCCACCACAAGTACAGCCACAAGCACTTGACCCTGTATCAGATATACAGGCAGCAGTAAAAGGTATGCCAATAGCTGCATTCCCTGGACAAGACCATATGGCTCATGTAACAGTTAAGTCTGCATATTTAACTGACCCAATGAATGGTGGTAGTCCAATTATGCAAAAAGTACAACCAGTGCTTGAAGCAAATATAAAAGAACATATGATTATGAGATACCAAGAACAAATTAATGGAATGGTATCAGGAGTAGCTACTGACCCTGCAACATTACAACAAGTTCAGGCTCAAGCTGCACAACAGATTTCACAAGCCAACCAAGCAATGGGTACAACGCAAACACCTGAGCAACAAATGGTTGAGCTTGAGAAAAAGAGATTAGAGATTGAGTCAGAGAAACTTGGTCTTGAGGCTCTACAAGAAGCTGCAAACTTAGCTGTTAAACAAAGAGAACTAACTCTTAAAGAAGAAGACCAAGGTATTAAAGCTTTAAAAGATGGTGCTCAAATAGCAGTTAAAAGAACTGAAGGTGAAAAGAATCGTCAGTCTAAAATTGCAGGACAAGCAATTAAAACTCTTGGTGACTTAGCTAAAGAAGAAATGAAAGGAGAAGACTAATGAGTGAAATGATTAAAGGTCCTAAACAAGGACAAGGTTATGGTGACTGGTCTAAAATATCTAGCACTGAATATTCAGTTCGTGCTAAAAAAGGTATTCTAAGACAAGACCCACCTGATAGTTATAAAGTTAAATAATAACTATGATACATAAAATTATTTCTGAGATTGAGAAGGAATTAAATCTAGAAATAAGTCAAATTCAAAAATCATTAGGGGATGGTAATTGTGAGGACTATTCTCGTTATCAACAAATGGTAGGTTCAATTACTGGATTGAATATGGCTATAGCTATAACTAAAAATGTTTATAAAAATATGATTGATGGAGATGATGATGAGAACAATTAAAATGGAACGAGCAGTAAATAATAATGAATGGATTGAGAATGAAGAAAAGCCTGACCCAGACGTTTTACCTAACTTGCCTGGATATCACATATTGGTTCGCCCTGTTTCGGTAAAAAGTAAAACTAAAGGTGGATTATTATTACCTGATTCAGTAAAAGATGACGTAGCTTATTTAACTACAGTAGGTAAAGTTTTATCAGTAGGAGACTTAGCCTATAAAGATGAAGATAAATTTCCAAATGGAAAATGGTGTGATATTGGAGACTATGTTTGTTATGCTAGACATGCAGGTCAAAAACTTTACTATAAAGGTGTAAGACTATTATTATTATTTGATGACCAAGTAATGATGAAAGTTGATGAACCAACTAACTTAGATATGACTTATAACTTATCAAACTAAGAAGGAGAGTAATATGAAACTTACAAAAAACATTGTAAAGTTTTCCAACTTTTTAATTAAAATACCAAAAGCTATGAAAGGTGTTTGGGATTCTTCTGAAAATCGTTGGGGATATAGAAAGATTAATAATGACTAAATTATGTGCAAGGGGGAAAAATGCTGCGAAACGTAAATTTAAAGTTTATCCTAGTGCGTATGCAAATGCGTATGCTTCTAAAATCTGTGCAGGAAAGATTAAAGACCCTAGTGGTAAGAAGCGAAAAGATTGGAAAGGCAGTGCAAAGAGCATGGCAAAAGGTAAAAGAGTGGGTAAGCCACAAGGTAAAATTGCTAAAGGTTGTGGTGCTGTTATGGCAAATAGACGAAAGCGAACTAAAATTACTTAGTGATAAATATAAAAAACAAAAAGGTAAAAGACCTGAAGGAGTATAAATGGGAATACCATCATCAGTAACTAGATTTGGAACAAGTGAACCTTTTGAATTACAACTTGCAAGAAATCAAATCCAGTTTCATAAACATATATTTAAATTTGGTAATAATCCTACAGTAGGTAATTCTATTGAAACAATATGGTCAGAAGGTGGTTTATATAGTTATTTATCTGCAGCTACAGTTTTAAAAGTTTCAAGTTCAAATACAGCAGATGCAGCAGCAGGAACTGGAGCACGAACAGTAGAGTTATTTGGTTTAGATGCAGATTATAATGAAATAAACGAAACAGTAACACTCAATGGTCAAACTGCTGTTAATACAACAAAAGAATATTTAAGAATTAATCGTATGATTGTTCGTAGTGCAGGAACTGGTGGACAGAATGCAGGAGTTATTTATGCAGGTACAGGAACAGTTACATCAGGAGTTCCAGCTAATAAGTATGCAACGATAAATGGTGTTGAAGGTTCTAATCAATCTTTAATGGCTTTATGGACAATACCTGCTGGATATACAGGATTTTTAATGCAGTATGATACATCAAATGGAACGTCAACAAATACTCCAGCAGTATGTAAATTAATTTTAAGTATAAGACCTTTTGGAGAAGTCTTTCAATCTAAGGATGTTAAGTCACTTACAAATGGTATGCATATAGAAGAATCATTTTCAGTTCCTACAGTTATTACAGAAAAATCAGATATTGAGGTAAGAGGATTATCTTCATCAGCTAGTGTAAGTTTTGATGTATCTGCTGCTTTTGAAATTATATACATTAAGAATGTAAGTGTTGAATATTCTAGGAGTTAAGAATGAAAAAGAAAAAAGGTGGTGGACTTAAAAAATGGTTTAAAGAAGACTGGGTAGATATATCTACAGGTAAACCATGTGGAAGAAAATCAGCTAGTAAATCAAAAAGAAAATATCCTGTATGTAGACCAAAGGCAGTTGCTAGTAAAATGACTGCAGGACAAAAGGCTGCAGCAGTAAAAAGAAAAAGGGCAAAGACTAATGTAGGACCTAAACCAACTTCTATTAGGTACCCTATTAGTGCAAGTGGACGAAAACAAAAAGTAAAAACAAAAAGGGGATAAATTATGATTGACCCATTTACAGCTTTTGCAGCTTTGAAGGGAGCTACAGAAGCTATATCACAGGGTATTAAAACAGGTAAAGACTTAATTAATATGTCAAGTTCAGTATCAAGATGGGCAAAGGCAGAGGCAAGTCTTCAAGTTGTGTCAAGTGAAAAACCTAAAGGGTTAGGTAAATTGTTTGGTAAACTTACAGGTGCTGAACAAAATGCTATTGATGCTCATTTTAGAAAAGAGGAAGCTAAAAGAATTAGAGACGAAATGAGAGAGATGTTTGCATTGTATGGTTCTCCTGGTCAATGGGAAAGACTACAAAAAGAAATTGCAACTGAACGTAAACGTCAAGCTGATTTATTAAAAAGACAGATAGCTGCACAAAAACGTAGAAAAAAAATACTTATAGTATCAATTGGTAGTATATTAGGATTGGGTATATTAGCAATTGAATTTTATTTATTAACCAATCTATAAAGGAGCAATAATGAAAAAATCTAAAATGGGTTATGCTGGTGGTAAAAAAGTTAAGATGGGTTATGCTGGTGGTAAAAAAGTTAAAATGATGAAAGCTGGTGGTAAAGTTCCACTTATATATGGACCAAAATAAATATGTCTCATCTTATATCCAATATACCTTTTTTTAGGTGTTGGGTAAGGAAGGAGTTTACTCATAATCATCAGGCTTATCATGGGGAATATTTACATGCCTTAGCTATTGCAGTTAATTGTATGCCTGATAGATGTTTAAGTTTCCAAGTTGTCTTTACAGGTTGTGAAGCTGAAGAACAAAATTTACATGGTGGTGCTATGTGGGCACGTATGCCAATAACAGGTTTAATAGGTGATATACCATTAGATGAATGGACTCCACCTATTGAAACACATTTTGCTCAACCTTGGGATTGTCCTAGTCATAATCATAGTATTATAGTTATGGATAGAGTTAGTTCAAGTCCTTGGATGTGTAAAGTAAATGGTGAATTTTATACTGGTAAATATTATTTTACAGTTGACTTCACTGATAGTGCAGTAGCAGATGACCCTGCACAACATAAACAATCACATGTTTTACATTTAACATCTGGTCCATATAAAGGTGCAATGGTAGCTTTACCTAATAATAGAGTTAGAGTTACAAGTCCTGCAATGTGGTCAGCAGGTGAAGGTGCTCCAGACTTTGTACCTTCTCAGTATAAACATACTGCTGAAGCACATGATGACTATATGGATGTAAATAAAACATTTGATAATCTATATAATAATAAATAATTTAGTGTCTTGTATGCTACACTAAATTATAGTATTATAGTAACATTAAACATTGCGTAATCGTTTGGTTCGCATCAACGGAGAAAAAATGGAAGTAGAAAATAAAGAAGAATGGAGTGACATTGACACTTCAAAACCTGAATCTAAAGAAGAAGACAAAGTAGACTTTGAGGTTGAAAAAACTTCTGAAGATAAAGAAGAAAAGGTTGAAGCTGTAGTTGAAGAACAACCTGTAGCTGAAACTAAAACTGAAACGAAGAAGGAAGATACTCAACCAGAGGAACAACCTGATGAAGCTAAAGACATTGAGTCTGAAAGAGCACAAAAAAGAATACGTCAGTTAGTTCGTCAAAGAAAAGAAAAGGAAGAAGAAGTTGCCAGACTTTTAGCTGATAAACAAGAACTTGAAAAAAGACTTACTACAAACCAAAGTAATCAATTTGATTTAACTAAAACAAGTCTTGAGTCTCAAGAAAAAAGTTTAGAGAATCAACTTAATCTTGCTAAACAAAACTACTTAGATGCTTTTGAAAAAGATGATAAGAGTCAATTATTAAAAGCACAAGAAGCTTTAAATGAAGCACAGATTAATTTAAATAGTGTAAAAACAAATAAGGTAAATTTTGATAAAGATTACGAGAATTACCAGAACAGTATTAAACAACAGCCTGTTCAACAATCTCAACCTCAACAACCCCAATACGACCCTAAAGCAGTCGCATGGGCAGAAAATAATGAGTGGTTTGGTCAGGATAAAATAATGACTGCAGCAGCTTTAGCTTTAGATGCTCAGTTAAAAGAAGAAGGTTTTAATCCTGCAGATGATGATTTCTATAAAGAAGTTGATGTTAGATTAAAGGATGCATTTCCAAATAAGTTTAAAACATCTGAACAGGAAACTCAACAAGTTCGTCAGAAGGCTACGTCAAGTCCTTCCCAAGTGGTAGCAGGAACATCTCGCACTCCTGCCTCCAAAAAAATCAAGCTAAGTCAAGAAGACGTTAGGTTGGCTAATAAATGGAATATACCACTAGATAGGTATGCAAAAGAAAAGTCTAAAGTAGAGACTGGAGAAGAGTATACTACAATAACAACACAAATGCGTAGGAGTTAAAAATGGCTATTAATAAAATAAAACGTAGTGAAGAAACTAGAGAAGCTACTTCAAAACAAGAAACAACTTCATTTGAAGAAACTAATTTTTTACATATACCTGAAGGAGTTAAAAACAGATTTGATTCTCAAGGTATGTCTTTAAGATGGATTAGGATTACATTAAATGGAGAAGATGACTACAAGAACGTAGGTAAAAGACAACGTGAAGGTTGGACATTTGTTTCCCCTGAAGAAGTTCCAGAGTTAGCTTCAACATCTATTGTCAAAGAAGGTGGTAGATATAGTGGAGTCGTTTCCAGTGGTGATGTTGCTTTAGCAAAGATACCCACAGATAAGATGATAGCTAGGCAAGAGTATTATCATAATAAGCACAAGCAACAAGAAGATTCTCTTGATGCAAACTTACGTGCTCAATCTGATTCTCGTATGCCAATAACTAACTCAAGTAAATCAACTGTTACAAAAGGTCGTGAACCTCGTTTTCAAAGATAGTTTGTAACAAATATTAATTATTCTTAATTGAAGGAGATAACAAATGAGTGCAAGTAAAGCATTATTTGGAATGGTCCCTTTGAGAAAAGTTGGTTCTAATTACAATTCTACTGCTCAATCGCAGTACGATATTGCTAATGCAACAGCTTCTAACATTTTTCATGGAGACTTAGTTACAATTGCAGATGGATTTATTACTCCAATTGCAACGACAACTGATTATGCTGTAGGTGTGTTTGTGGGTTGTGAATATACTGACCCTGTTTCTAAACAACCTACATTTAGTCATTACTTTCCTGCAAATACTTCAAGTGCTATTGGTAATCCAGTAGGATTTGTTGTTGACGACCCATATGCTTCGTTTATGATACAAGCAGATGGAGCTGTTACTGCAGGTGATATTAACTCTCAAAACTTTGAGGTAACTTTAGGTTCAGGTTCAACTGTAACTGGTAACTCAGGCTTTGGTATTAAAGCTTCAAGTAGAGCAACTGCTACTAAGGCTGTAAGACCTATAGCATTAATTGATGAACCAGGAAATGCTTTATCAGGTACTGATGGTGCGTTCCCTAAACTTGAAGTGAAAATCGTCCAACACTGGATGAAACGTCAAGCAACAGCATAGAGAAGGAGATATAATATGGCTATAAATAGAGCAAGTATTGCAAAACAACTTCTTCCAGGACTTAATGCTGTATTTGGTGTTGAGTATGGTGATGTTAATGACGAACATACACCCCTATTTGAAACTGAAAATTCAGATAGGTCTTTTGAAGAAGAAGTGCTATTCACAGGATTTGGCACAGCTCCAGTAAAATCTGAAGGTGCTGCTGTTTCTTTTGATGATGCACAAGAATCGTTCACAGCTAGATATAACCACGAAACAGTGGCTTTAGCTTTTTCAATCACTGAAGAAGCAATGGAAGATAATCTATATGATACTTTCGCTAAAGTTCGTTCTCGTGCACTAGCAAGAGCAATGGCTAACACTAAACAAGTAAAAGCAGCAGCTATTTTTAATAATGGCTTCACTGCTGGTGATTCTGCAATTGGAGATGGTCAAGCATTCTTCTCTGCATCTCACCCAGTTGTTGGTGGTGGCAACCAAAGTAACCTATTAGCTGCAGCAGATTTAGCTGAAGCAGCTTTGGAAACTGCGTTAATTTCAATTGATGGAACTAAAGATGACAGAGGTATCTTAATTGGTGCACAAGCTCAATCTTTACACATTCCGTCTGACCTTAAATTTACTGCTGATAGGCTTCTAGCTTCTCCAGGTAAAGTTGGGTCTGCAAACAACGACATTAACGCAATTAGAAACATGGGAGTAATACCTGGTGGTTATATGGTAAACAGAAGGTTTACAGACACCAATGCTTACTTCATTAAAACTGACGTACCTAATGGTACTAAAATGTTTGTAAGAGTTCCTCTACAAACTAAAATGGAACCAGATTTTGATACTGGTAACGTCAGATTTAAAGCAAGAGAGAGATACTCTTTTGGTGTTTCTGATTGGAGAGGATTCTTTGGTTCTGCAGGTGGCAGCTAGAATCTAAACATATAAGGGGTCTCTTAGGAGACCCTTTATATTATTATAGAAGGAATTATAAATGACAAATTTAACATCAAGATATATAACAACAGTAGCGAGTGTGGCAGTAGACCACCCTACTCGTATTAGAGGTTTTAATGTAGCTAATGCAAAAAATGCATTAGGTGTATTTGAATTAAGAGATGGTACAGCTACAAGTACAGGTGAATCAAAAATTAAAATAAATATAAATGCAGATGGTTCTTTAGATACTTACTTAGCAGATGAAGGTGTAAGATTTGAAAGTGGTGTAGTAGTAAGTACAACTGCAAGTGTATTTTCTACAATTTATTTTGGATAATAACAATGCCTACAAAAACTAAAAAGAAAAAATCAAAAGGCATGGGAATTAAGACTAGTGTAAAGTCAGGTAATTTTTTACCCACTAGCAAAGGTGCAGGTATGACAAAGAAGGGTGTTGCTGCTTATCGTAAAGCAAACCCAGGTTCTAAATTAAAGACTGCAGTAACTGAATCAAAACCTACAGGAAAAAGAGCAAAGAGAAGAAAATCATTTTGTGCTCGTTCAGCAGGACAAGCTAAGATGCATAACATAAGCTGTAAGAAAACTCCAAAGAAAAGAATTTGTGCAGCTCGTAGAAGATGGAAATGTTAGATGGCAGATTTTACAACTTTAACAACAGAGATAGTAAATACAACTGAGAATGATGCTCAAGAGTTCTTAGACCAAATACCTAACATTGTTAATAGAGCAGAGGAAAGATTAACAGATGAATTAGATGATTATGGTTTAGTAACTTATACATCAGTAGCAGTATCACAAGGTAATAATATTGTTACCTTACCAACTGGTACAAGAATAGTAAAAAATTTTAATGTAGATATTAATGGAGCAAAGACAAGTATACTTTTAAAGACTGATGAATATTTAAGAGATTACTGGAATGTGTCAGCTTCAACAGGTGAGCCAAAGTATTATGCACATAAAGATAATACAACAATAATGATTGCACCTACACCTTCATCAACAAGTAATGGTGAAGTAGTACATGTAACTAGACCAACAACATTAACATCAGCTTCACCTGATAATTATTTTACACAGTTTTGTTATGACGCATTGTTTAATGCCTGTATGGTAGAGTCTTACATCTTTATGAAGAACTTTCAGATTGTTCCTTTATTTGAACAACGATATCAAACTTCAATACAGACTGTAAGAAATAGAGCCAGAAGATTTAGACGTGACGATATGACAAGACCTGCAAGTCCTGCAGGAGCAGATAACACAGTCGTAGATGGGAGTAATTAATGGTTATTAGTAGAAGTTCAATACCACAACAGATAAGTAAACCTGGTGTAAAGAAAAAGAAAAAAAGTTTATATAGTAAAGCTAAAGACCAAATAAAAAAATTGGATATAACTAAAAAAATGCCTGACAGTTTAAAAAAAAATCCTATTCGTAAAGCTTTAAGTAAAGCTGCAAGATTTGGTTTAAGAACTGCAACAGGAAGTAATCCATTAGGCTTTGGTATATATTCTGGGTTAGATGCACTTGAGGAATATAATAAACCTGAAAATAAATTAAAAAGATTAAAAAGACAAAAAAAAGTTTTAAAAAAAAGAAGAACTGGAACTGATAGACAAAGAGCAAGACATGGTTCAGGAGTTCTTACTGCTGCTGAAGAAAGAGAACTAGATAGAAAACAAAAAGAACTTGAAGAAGTTGTAAATAAATACATGGGTGGTTCATTAAATACAAGGAGAAAGTAATGTCTGAAAAGAAAATAAAAACAAAATTTCCAGGAATTGTAGGTAAAACATTTGATAAGTTACCTGCAAGTAAACAAAAAGAAGTTGTTAAGTTTATGAAAACAATTCCTGAATATGCAAATAAAACTGTAACAGAATTAAAAAGAATAGCTAAAAAAGTATATACAAAACTACCTACAAGAAGACCTAAGAAAAATGAAAGAGAACCACTCTTTGACCCTTCAGATAGAATCTTAGCTAAAGATGGTGACGTTACTATGGTAAATAGACCTTCAAAACTTAAAGCTGATATTGAAGAAATAAAAGGACTTGGTGGTTTTAAATTAGTTGGACCTAAATCTGTAAAAGAAAATAAGAAAACAGGTAAATTAGAAGAATCACTAAAAACAGGTCGTATGGATAAACCTTCTAGTGATACACCTGTATTTGATGTAGGTAAAGGTCTACCTCAAATGAATAAAGGTGGAAGAGTTCGTAGCTATCGTGGTTATGGAAAAGCCAGACGTGGTTAATAAACATTGAAAGGAGAAACAGATGGCAGAACAAAATAAAAAAAAAGTAAGATTTTCTTCAGAAGAAAAATCTCTTATAAATAAATTAAATAAGATAATTAAAGTTAGAAAAGGTATACCTAAATTAGTTGCTGAAGCTATGGTTGAACCAGCTAAAAAATTAGCAGAAAAATATACAGGAGATACACTAACAAAAATATTAAAAGGTATATCTAAACATAAAGATAAAATAGAAGATGTACCTGGTTATAAAGCAGATGTAGTAAAAAGAAAAGCTGCTAATGCTAAAAATATTAGAATGAAAAATGTACAACTTGAAGATGCAGAAAGATTTCAAAAAAGTACAACTGGTGGAGCTGAAGCATTTCAAGAACCTTATATGAAACCATTAACATCAAGAAAATCTGGTGGTAAAGTTAAAAAATTACAATCTGGTGGTAGAGTTGGTGCACCTAGAGGTACTGGAGCTGCTTTACGAGGATTTGGGAAAGGATATAAATAATGGGTAGATTTTTTAAATCAGATAAAAAACAATCAGGCTATGGTCAAGCTGCAGATAAAAGAGCAACATCTGGTAAATTTAGTGATTTTCCTACTAAGATTGCTAAAAAAATTGACACACTACAAAATAAAATTGATACTATAGTAGATACGTATAAAGCTGTAGGTAAATCTCTTCCTATTAGTAAAAAAAATCTTATTAAAACTTTAAAAAATAAAATTCAAGGTCTTAAAATAGGAGATAAAAAACAGTACGAAATAAAAGCTACACAACAAAATCTTCAGACTACTAAAAATAATCCAAGATTAAAAGCACAAATGGATGAGATGAATAAAGAAAATAATAAGATAAAACAATATCTTAAAGAAGGTATTATTACAAAAGGTGAAGCTAAAAAAATGGGACAAGCATTATCTAGAAAAAAAGGTGGTAAACTAAGAGGTATGGGTAAAGCACTACGTGGTGGTGGTAAAGTAATGAGAGGTTAAATAAATGGCAACTAATAATACGTCAGGCACTTATGACTTTAACTTAGAAATAGGTGACGTTATACAGGAAGCTACTGAGATGATTGGTGGTGAAGTAACTCTTGGTGAAGAACCAAGAAGTGCTAGACGTTCAATTAATCTTATATTAAATGACTGGCAAAATAGAGGTGTTTGTTTATGGACAACAAATACAACTATTGTGAGTATTGCTGCAAGTACATCTCAAGTAAGTTTAGGTAGTCATGTAAGTGACATAATGCAAGTTGTTGTCAATAGAGATAATACAGATTTAGAAATGACTCGTATATCGTATGAAGAATATTTAAAAGTTCCTAATAAAGGACAAACAGGTAGACCTTCACAATATGCAGTTAAAAGATTTGGTGATAATGTACAATTATATCTATGGTCATTATCAGATGTTAATACTGATAAACTAAAAATTGAAAAGATTGATTATATGCAGGACGTAAATAAATCTGCAATACAAAATGCAGATATGCCTAGAAGATTTTTACCTGCATTAACAACTGGTCTAGCATATTATATGTCATTAAAAAGACCAGGAATAACTGAAGCAAGAGCAAAGTTTTTAAAAGCTGAGTACGAAGAAAGACTTGGTTTTGCAATGACTGAAGATAAAGAACGTGCATCACTTTACATTACACCTAAGATGGGTGTAATATAATGGCAGTAGGTAAAAGAGCAAAAGCAGTATGTGACATATGTGGATTTGTTTATCCTCATAATGTTATGAAGTTAAATTCTTATGGCTTATTAGTTTGCCCTACTGATTTTGATGGTGCATATGATGAAAATAATCATCCACAAAATAAAGCACCTAATGTAAAAGATGACGAAACGATTAGAAACCCAAGACCTACTCAAAATGAAGCTTTGACTACTTGGGCAAATCAGAATACTAACTGGGAAGCAACGTCCCAATTTTGGAACTTAGTGAGTAATACAAATGCCTGATTTAACTGGACAAGAAATATCAAATTCATATAAGCGATTAATGCAAGTAAAGACTTCAGCTAATGAAGGAATTACTACAACTCTAAGGACTATTCAGTCAGGTGACAATGCAGACTCACCTTTACAACTCAACAACTCTACATTAAATGTTAATGGTACTTTTGCAATAGGTGGTGTAAATCTAACTGCAACTGTATCGTCTTTAAATGCAATTGTAGACATTACAGGTGGTGCAGGTTATGTAGTTGTTTCAGGTACTGATGTTTATAAAAGAAGTTTTTCTGCAGGTAATGGTATTAATATTACTAACAATGATGGTGTTGCAGGTAATACAGGTATTGCCTTAACAAGTACAATAAGTAATATTCAAGATTTTGGTGCTTCAGCAGTTTCAGCTAATACATTAAATGTTACAGGAACTATGACAGTTTCCTCAATGAGTGTTACTGATTTTAATGCAGCTACTGTAAGTGCTACTTTATTAAAAGGTAATAATGCAACAATTGTAAGTACAGTATCAGCAGCATTTTTTGTAGGTGATGGTTCAGGTTTAACAAATGTTCCTTCTGCTGAAGGTGGAACTATGAAATTTATTACTGCAGGTACAGGTATGAATGCAACTGTAAATGCAGGAACAACTGCTACAATTCCTGTAAGTGGTACATTAAATTTAGATGCTGACCAATCATTTGGTACAGTTTCAGTTTCAACAGGTTTAGTTGTTCCACAAGGAGCAGCAACTTTTTCAGTTCCTATTAGTGGTACTTCAGCAGTCTTTACAGGTGATGTATCAGCAGCTAATGTTTTTGCAGGAACAAATGTTTATGTAGGTGGTACAGCAGTTCCAACTGCATCAGATGTTGCAGCAGTATCTGCATTAACTAAAACTAATTTAGATTCTATAACTTCAATTAATACAGTTGTTGCAAATGTTTCAGCCTTGACATCAGTTAATAAAGCTGATATAATAGTAAATGTTTCAGCTATTGCTTCAATTAATGCAATCATAGGTGATGGTGGTAACTATGCAACTTCTGCTGAACTTGCTACAGTATCTGCAGCCCTTGCAACTTCAATAGGTAATTCAAATACAAACATAGCTGCAGTATCAGTTTTAACTTCAGTTAATAAAGCTGACATTGCAACAAATGTAGCAGCGATTACAAGTATTAATACTGTAGTTGATAATTTAGATTTTGCTACAAGTGCTGAGTTAGCAACTGTATCGTCAGCATTAGCAACAAGTATTGGTAATAGTAATACTAATATAGCTGCAGTTTCAGTATTAACATCTGTAAACAAAGCTGATATAGCTACCAATGTAGCAGCCATTACAAGTATTAATACAGTTGTTGATGGACTAGACTTTGCAACAAGTGCAGAACTAGCTACAGTTTCTTCAGCATTAGCTACAAGTATTGCCAATCATTTACCACTAGCAGGTGGTACAATAACAGGTACAGTATCTGCTCAATCAGTTTATGTAAGTGCATTAGGTGCAAATACTACAGCAACTTTAGGTAAACGAATTAGAATGGATGGAGCTGCAGTAGCTGACATTGTAAGTTTAACAGATGGTGCAAGTATTGCGATTAACTTTAATGATGGACAAAACTTTGCAGTACAATTAACAGATAACAGAACTTTAGAAAATCCTACAAACTGTGTTCCAGGTCAGACAGGAAGTATATTTGTAATACAAGATGGAACTGGTAGTAGAACTTTATCATTTGGAGCTAACTATAAATTCCCTGGTGGAACTGCTCCAACATTATCAACAGGTGCAAGTGCATGTGATAGAATTGACTATATTACATTTACGTCAAGCAACGTACATGCAGTAGCCACATTGAATGTGAGTACAGCTTAATGAGTATATTTAATAATAACATATTAGCAGGAGCAGCATCTCAATCTACAACTACTCCTGTACACACAATAGACCAATCAATTAGGTTTAATTCTGCAGATGATGGAAATATGTATAGAGTTGTCGGGTCAGGGGGTAATACAAAGACGTGGACATTTAGTGGTTGGTTTAAATTAGGTTTATTAGGTTCGCAAAGAGGTGCATCACCTTTTCTTTGGTCAGGTTATCAAGATGATAGTAATAGGTTACAATTAATGCTTGATAATGCTGTTGGAACTGGTGCAGCAGGAGATTTTTTGTGTTTATATTCTTCAACATCAGGAAGTATATTTCAAACAACAAGGGTTTTTCGTGACCCTTCTGCATGGTACCACATTGTAGTGGTATCAGACACATCTAATGCAGTTTCTTCTGAAAGAATTAGATTATATATAAATGGTATAAGAGAAACTTCTTTTTCCACTATTAATTATCCTAGTTTAAATGCAGATTTAGCTTGGAATAAAGATGGTTCAACTTGGTATTTAGGTAAATATTATAGTGGTTCAGGTTCTGGAACATATAACTATGATGGTTACATGGCAGAATTAGTAAATCTTGATGGTACTGCAACAGATTGTAATAGTTTCGGTGAATTTAATAGTAATGGAATCTGGGTCCCAAAAGATGTTAGTGGTCTATCATTTGGCACTAAAGGTTGGTATATTGATGGTAGAGATTCCTCAGATTTAGGAGATGATGAATCGGGTAATGGTAATGATTTTACGACAAGTGGACTTGCCTCACATGACCAAGTGGCTGACTCACCTACGAATAATTTTGCAGTTACAAATGCCGTTAATTCACACCCTAATGTAGCTTTAAGTGAAGGTAATTTAAAACAAGTAAATTCTGGAACATCTATAGCTTATGGTTCTTCTAGCACTATTTTATTAACATCTGGTAAATGGTATGTTGAGTGGAAATTAAATACTTTAGTTTCAAATGAATATCCAGTTGTAGGTTTATATTCTACAAATGAAGGAAGAAGTTCTTTGTCAACAGCATCTAGTTTTCCAGGATTATTAGGTACTTTTGCTGATATAGGTTTTGGTGCTAATGATGGAAATAGATTTGAAGATAACACTACAACAAGTTCTTGGGGTAATGCTTATGCTAATGGTAATATTGCTGCTTTAGCTATTGATATGGATAATAAAAAGATTTGGTTTGGACATAATAATAGTGGTTCTTTTGTATGGCAAGCTAGTGGTGACCCAGCAGCAGGAAGTAATGAAGCTAATACAAAAGCCTTTGCTAGTGATGTAGTTGTAGGAGTTGGTCATTATAGTAGTTCCTCAGTAACTTTTAACTTTGGACAAGATGGAACTTTTGGTGGAACAGAAACAGCACAAGGTAATGCAGATGGTAATGGAGTGGGCAACTTCTACTATGCACCACCAACTGGTTTTTTAGCAATTTGCACAAAGAATTTAGGGAGTTAATATGGCAACACCAACAATACCAAATGGCGAAGAATATTTCTTTCCAGTAATTTATTCTGGTAATGGACAGGGTCAACGAGTAGGTAAGTTCGTACCTTTTACAGATAATGGCACGATAGATAATAGTTGTTTATTTGACCACGTGACAAATGCTTATGTTTCAAGAACTCCTAGTTCAAATGGTAGTGGAACAACATTAACATTCTCTTGTTGGATAAAAAGAGAACCAGCATCTTTAGGTTCAGCAACTTATATTATGTTTACTAATGATTTTTCTGCTAATGGTGAAGTTTTGCAATTTGATTCCTCTAACAGATTATATTATTACAAAGTTACAAGTGGATGGTCTTATGTATCAAATAGAACATTTGAAGATACTTCAAAATGGTACAATATAGTTATAGTTAGAAATACAAATGATTCCACAGCAAGTGATAGAGTAAAAATTTATGTTGATGGAGATAGAATAACAAGTTTTAATTCATCTTCTGACCCATCTTCAGGTGCTACTGGATTTTGGAATCAAACAACTTATGCAAATGTGGTAGGAAATAGTGGAAATGGAAGTTTTGTAGATGGGGCTGGTTATCTTGCAGAAGTAAATATGGTTGATGGCACAGCTATGGATGTATCAACTTTTGGTGTTACTGATACCTCAACTGGCAGATGGATACCTAAAACATTAAGTGGTATTACTTATGGCACTAATGGTTTTAGATTAAAGTTTCAAGATAGTTCAGCACTTGGAGATGACACCAGTGGAAATACGAATGATTTTTCAGTTAATGGTTTAACTGCTTCAGACCAACGAACTGATTCACCTTCAAATAATATAGCTATACTTAGAAATTATGACACTTCTATTCCACAAACAATAACTGAAGGTGGGTTACGAACTGTTGTACCAGGCTCAAACACAGGTTACCCAATCGTTTCAACTTTAAGACCTAAAGGGTCTGGAAAGTTTTATTGCGAAGTAAGTCCAATAGCAACACCTGGTGGTTATACTTTGGCTATGGGTGTTTACTATCAAGAAGATTTAGCAGATGCTTCAGGTGGTAACAACTGGTACCCTGGTGGTTCAACTGCTCCTGGAGTTGGTTTATGGATAGCATCAAATTATGTTGGATATACTGATGCTATACAACAATTTAGTGAAAGTGCTAGTTCTTTTGCTGCTAATGATGTTATAGGTATGGCTGCTGATTTAGATAATGGTACACTAACCTTTTATAATGATGATGGAAATGTTATAGGAGGACCAATAGGTTTAAAAAATAAAAGTATTTGTTTTACTGCTATGTCTAATCGTACTGGCAAAGCATATAATTGGAACTTTGGTGATAACCCAACATTTAATGGTACAGTTACAGCAGGTGGAAATACAGATGATAATGGAGAAGGTAACTTTTATCACACAGTTCCAACTGGATTTAAAATGCTTAAACAAGATAACATGGCAGAGACAGCTAAAGGCATAAGTGGATTAACTTGGACTAAAAATAGAGATGGAACAGATTGGCACTATCTTGTTGACTCCAGTAGAGGTAATACAAAAGTTATAAATCCTAATGATACAGCAGCAGAAGAAACACATCAGAATGGAGTTCAAAAATTTTTAAAAGGTGGTATTTCTGTTGAAGATAGAGATAATGTAAATAAATCAGATAATTCATTTGTTAACTGGACTTGGGTAGCAAATTCAGGAACTACTAGTTCAAATACTGATGGTTCAATTACCTCAACTGTTCAGGCTAATACGACAGCTGGATTTAGTATATGTAGATGGACTGCACCTTCTTCTGCTGGAAAATTTGGACATGGATTAAGTCAAGCTCCAGAATGGATTGTTGGTAAAGATTTAGGAAGAACAACAGGTTGGTTTGTATATCACAAAGATGTAGGTACTGGTAAATTATTCCAATTAAATTCCACTGCTGCACCATCATCAAATTCCACTGTTTATTCCACAGCACCAACATCAACAGTTGTTGACCCTGGCACAGGTTTAACGTCTGCGTCATCTTATGGTGAACAAGTGTATTATTGTTGGCATGGCGTTGATGGCTTTAGTAAATTTGGAAAATACACTGGAAACGGAAATGCAGATGGTCCGTTTGTGTACACAGGATTTAAACCAGCATTCCTATTAATTAAAAACATTCAAAGGGCAACAAACTGGCATATATATGATACTCAAAGAGGAACATTTAATCCCACTGATAAACATTTATATATAACATCAGCTGCTGAAGTAACTGGAGCAGAAGCTATAGATATATTATCTAATGGTTTCAAATTAAGAAGTGCAAATGCTGGTACAAACAGAAGTGCTGAAGCAAATATTTACATGGCATTTGCTGAACATCCATTCGTTGGGGACGGAACTAGCCCTGTTACTGCGAGGTAGGGTTGTATTTAAAGTAACAATAGTTTATAATATTAATTAACACAATAACATAAGGAGAAATATAATGTGGGCAAAAGTAAAAGCTGACCAAGTTATTGAAATCTTCAGTGGTGCTAAAGCTATAACTGATAATAATGGTATTCAGCATCCTGCAAGTATATTTAGTAATTGGTCAAAAGCAGAGTTAGCTAATATTGGTTTTTATCCAGTAACTCAGGCAACACCTGTTGATAATAGATTTTATAGAAATGGAGCTGCAAGTTATAGTTTTAGTAATGGAGTCGTTACTGAAACTATAAGTTCAACTGCACATGAAATAGCTGACGTTACAGTTACAGATGAAGATGGTAACGTAGTTAATGATAATGAAGGTAATCCAACAATACAAACTGGTTTAATATCTCAATATAAAATGGATATTGATAAACGTGCTTATGATTTATTACAACCATCAGACTGGATGGTGGTAAGAGAAATGGAATCTGGTGTATCAGTGCCAGATGCATGGTCAACGTACAGAGCAGGTGTGCGAACTAAAGCTGCAGAGATGAAAACTGCAGTGTCTGCTGTAACGTCAGTGGGTGCATTAAAAGATTTACACATAGTTTATACACAAGTAACTGCAGAGGACAATACTGTTTCAACAACAATAGCAAGTGGAATAT
>Ga0099849_1000289_pt1 | contig 23127 bp, 39 predicted proteins | sample CB_VirMetaG_4_FD_78177 | JGI IMG/M metagenome (GOLD analysis project Ga0099849, IMG submission 78177) | Freshwater to marine saline gradient viral communities from Chesapeake Bay - CB_1508_1M Viral MetaG | ecosystem: Environmental > Aquatic > Marine > Coastal | place: USA: Chesapeake Bay... | reverse complement strand
TCATAGGCACTTCTTTTGCTAACATAGGTGCTACAAACTTTCCATGCGTTAAATTACATGGAGGCTCTATTCCTCTTTCATAAGCAGAACATACTACTTCAATAGAATTAAAGTTCAAATGTTTCTTAACTTCCTTGACTTTCTTCTTATAATAATGAGCCATAATTTTCGCTACTGTTCCTCTATTGATACCGTTTCTTGGTGTTCTTAGAAGATACCTAATGAACCATCTTCGGCCATTAGCCGACATACTGACTAAAGCAGTTTCTATATTTGTAAAAACATCGGAATCAATTTTACCGCAATTAAATTCCAATATTAGTTTAGCACTTAGTAAGGACAAACCATCTTTATTTTCTGTTTCTGCTGAAACATCAAGATAATATATTGCATCTCCTAAATCATTATGTGCCGCTAATAGTCCATCTATTTCACTTTCAAAAACATCAAATATCTTTGCTAACCATTTCTTAGCCTTTGCTAAACCTAAGTTATTTGCAGTTAGGTTATCCTTATCTAAAATAGATAATACTATTCCTTTATTTTCAAAATTCTCAAGAGCGTTTCCTATCATTCTTATTTGTTGCGTTGGTGTTAGAGTATCGCTCGCTTCTAACAATCTCGCCATTCTTTCCCATGTCATCTATAATCACTTCCATATTTGTATTCACTTTGAAAACCAATTCTTTTAGAAGGTGGCTTATCTTACCTTCATGCTTTTCAGCATAAGTCCACATAGCGTTTGCTAAGTAAATCCAATCATTCTTCTTCATTTGATTCTTCCCCATCTAATCTTTGAAGCAATCTTAAGAAGTTAGCCATAATTTGTTGTATAGTATGTATTTCTTCTTGGTCGCCTCTTTCAATAAAGCGGTGCATCATATGAATAAGAGTCGCTTGAGTAATAGCAGGTGCTAATCTTGCTAAATCATTATGGGAATAAATCTCCCAATAACAAATAAAAGATGCCCTTGCTAAATAATTACCTTTAGCGATACCTGCATATCCCATATTAAAATGTTCTAATTCAACATCGTTAAGTGCTTTCTTTTGTTTCTTAGACCATTCATCAAACTTCTTATCGTTAGTTGTTATTAACCATAATTTATTGTTCATCTTTTTCACCATCCATAAAATCTCTCAATGTTTTGTAAAATCTACTGTATGCCAATTCGACATGAAGCCTTTGAACTCTACTTCCTGCTCCTTTTCTTGGCGGAACAGTCATTTGGCTTTCCAAATACTGTGCAAATAAATCCATTAAATCTGCTGAACAGTTAATGAATAAATCTACCGAACCATGTCCATACTGTCTATCCTTGTTTGCTTTCTTCAAACTCTTTTTGGCTTGAACTACGCTTATTCTTTTCATTCTATCTCTCTCCCTAATATTTGTAATAATAATTTTGCTTCTTCCATGTTCAGCCGAACACCTTTGTTTGTTGGTTTATTATCTTTAAACCACCGAATATCCAAGACTTCAATATTCCAATATTTACCTTTTTTAATTTTACACTCCATACTATCATTACGGATAATTGTTCCAATAACTTCAAAATCATCTGTCATGTTAGCCACCCCTGTTTAAATCGGTCTAACTCCTGTCTTGATGTAAAATATCTTGGTGTATCTAATTCGTCAATACGATTAACAACCCAACATACTCCGCCTAACGAAGAAACTTGAACAACCTCAAATTGTCCTCCATTTACTTCTAAAACTTCTTTAGTATTTACTTGCGGAACTAATCCCCATTTAAGAGTTAATTCTTGAGCAACTTCATGTATGTTTTCAGCAACATATTTTATGATATGCGCTCTTTGAATAGGTATTTTTGGAGCAACCTCAATTGCTAATTCACCTGTCATTTTACAGACATTACATTTATTTCCTAAACAAATAGGACACTTTACTCTTGCTTTATGTGGTGCGGGTAAATTAACTGTTATTGCTTTCTTTTTCATTCTTCTTCGCCTCTTAATACTTTAAGACAATCTTGACAAACACCATATCTTCTAATATAATATCCGCCAAAATCAGGAATTAAACTTCTTTTACATCTTGGACATTCCATTATCTGTTCCTCCGTTCAATTCTAAATACATTCCCATCTTTTACAAGAATAATCATTGAACCATCGGAATAAACAGTTGTCATTCTTACTATTTCTTTTTCCATAATTAAGCCTCCGGTAATAATACTGCTACATCTGTTGAATAGAATAAAGATGCTATTGATAATGCCGCTAAGAAACTGTTTTTGACTACCTTATATGGGTCAAAGACTCCTGCTTCTTCTAAGTTTTCTACCCTATTAGTAAGAGCATTGTAGCCTTGACCGGAAGAAACATCAAGTATGTTCTCTAAACTATCTTTAGTTCCAATTTCTCCTAAAAAGGTCATATCTCCGCTATTCTCAATTAGAGTTAGCATTGGTTGAATTAGAGAATCTCTAAACCACTTTGGTAATGTTTCATCTTTGGATAATGAAGCATATAATGTTCCTCCACCAACTACAATTCCTTCTTCTAATGCGGCCTTTGTTGCGTGTAAAGCATCATCAAGTCTTTCTTTAGTTTCTCGCATTTCAATAGATGAAGAAGCACCAATTCTAATTGTCGCAACCCCACCGCTAAGTTTTGCTATTCTACTTTTGATTCTTGTTACTTCATGCCCTTTAACAGTTTTAGCCTGTTTCTTAAGAGTTCCAATTCTATTTAGAACCTCATGTTCTTTTTCTTCATCTGTTCCAATGAAGGTAGTTGATTCTTTAGTAATAGATACTTTCTTACAAGTTCCTAAATCTAAAAGAGTAAAAACTTTAGGGTCGTCTTTGCTTTCTTCAACAAAAACTCTCCCACCTAATGCACAGGCCATGTCGCCTAATTCATCTATTTGAGCATCACCAAAGTTAGGTGAAAGAACAACCGCACATTGAACAGTTTTTTGTAGAAGATTCATAACTAAATTATTCATGGCTGAACCATCAAAACCTTTACAGAAAATAACAAGAGGTCGGTTGTTTGCTGAACTAAATTCCAATAGTGGCATAATATCACTAAACTTTCTAATAGAAATGTTAGACATAAACACTAATGGGTTGTCAAACTCAACACGGCCATTTTCGGTATTACACATCAAATGGCTTAGATAGCCTTCATTGATTTCCATACCTTTTCTAATCTCAATTTCTGTATTGTAATTATTAGATTCTTCAACCGAGATAATGCCATCTCTTCCAACTTCATCAATTGCCCCTTTAATCAGACTACCAAGATGCCTGTCATTATTTGCCGCTATTGTAGCCACATTTAGAATATCATCATTCTCTACTTCAACAACATGATTATCTAAATGATTAATCATCTTATCTCTTAGTTCGCTAATTAAGATATTGAAATCATGGATTGATTTATCTTCTGCATATTCAATCATATTATTACAAAAAGCCTGTGCTAAAATACAAGCGGTGGTTGTTCCATCACCCGAATTATCTTGCGCTTTACTTGCTAAGTTTTGAACCAATTGTATTCCCATTTGAACATAAGGGTCGTCGTGAGAAATATACTTTGTAATAGTAACACCGTCATTAATAATAACGGGAGGATTACCTTGCAGTATAACTGTTTTTGCTTGTGGGCCAAGTGTAGGTTTTACAGTATTAGCCACCAAATTAATTCCTTCTAACAATTTCTTTTTAACTTCTATTCTATCATTCAATATCATGTTTTCCTCTCCTGTATTTCATTTCTTTAATTCCTTCTTGTATTAAATAAACCATAATCTCATTTGTTGTCATATTTAGGTCGTCTCTCATCTTCATTATGAAACTCCATTGTCCTTCTGTGATTGGTAATGTATCAACACTAACTTCCTTCATTCTTTCACCAACTTAGTTTGTTTTGTTTTAGAAAATACTCCCAACAAGTTTTCTGCTGGAACAAAAATCATATCTTCGTGTGTAGGAAATCTGTGTCTATCATCAAATAGAACTATTTGGCCTTCTAATTCCGGATATTTAGGACATGAAACAACAAGACCTCTTCCATCGGTTTTAATTTGAATACCACTTGAAGAAGTTGAGTTCTCAAGTTTGATTATGCAATAATCCCCAATAGCCCTCATTCCTCTTCCTCCGATGGTAAAGCAACCCAACCTCTTGCAGTTTCGGAAATCCATACTGATGTATGAGTTTTGTAAAACTGTTTAAGTCTCTTATCTCTTTCTGTTTCTTTAGACCAAGTAATTCCTTTATCTTCCTTTCTAATGTTTTTATCATTAGGGTGTCGCTCTTGATGTTGCTTTTGTTTTTCAAGAAGCGTTCTAGGTTTTGCTTCCACAACAGTTTCTCCATATTCTCTTTTCTTTTGTTTTTTCTTATACATATTTATTCCTCTTCATTTCCATATTTATTCCAAGTTTGGGTTCTTTCCTCTTGATTATTAATATAAATTTTTAATTGGTTTGGTTTGGAATTTTCCCACCAACCAAAATGACCAAGACCGCCTAAAACATAAGCACTTTCCATAAGTTGTTCCCAAATTGATACAGTTCTAATGTCAGTTCCGCTAAAATAAGCAGAACCGAATGGGTGTGTGTGAATCCAACATTTGACAGGCATTCTCATTCCTTTAGGAATAGAACCAAAATCAACAAATCCTGCTGAACCTGTTGAAACAAAGCATTCATTCTTTGCATCAATAACAACTTGAACTTCTAAGTGAGGTAGTATTATTGTAGATGCTTCCCAAATAGCCTTATGAAAATCTAAGGCATGAAAGACTTTTTCATATTTATCTTTTAATCTATTAAAGGCTGACATAACATGCTGTTCAGCCTCACCTCTTGCTATTTGTTCTTCTTCTAAATATTTATCATATCCATCATCATCACTATTAATTTCCTTAAAATAGTGGTCTTTTATTCTACTCATTCTAATCTCTCCTTAGTTGTTTCTTAATCTTATCAATTCTCTTCTGTAATCTTGCTTGTTTTCTTGCTATCCTTCGCTCTCTACGGCTTGGTTTTGACGGCTTGGCCGACTCTTCCCTGCGCTTCTTAATGACCTTAGAGGCTTCTATAAGCATTGAATGGTGTTGGGGTTCTGTGCTATCAACAATGTATTCTAATCTACCTGCTATTACAGAATATGGTTGATTGAATTTTGCTCTTGCTTCATCTATTGATAATTCATAAAAATTACAAAGTATATCAAAATCTTCTGCATCAGTCCACACAATGTCGGCTACATTAGGCTCTACAACAATAGAACGATTTACTGTCTCTACATCTAAATACTTAGATTCAGTTCTTCTTTTTCTTGTTCCCATATTTTTGATATGAGCATTCTTTAGTTCAACAAACTTTTCTGCATCTTCCTTTGTTATCTTCTCACCGATTTTAGATTCCATATCAAATCTCTTTGGTGGCCAATAATCAAGGCCAAGTATTTCTCTTTGTTTCTTTGAGTAGCCGTTGTTGTCGGAAAGCCCTGCTTTCAATAGTTGGGCATCAATAATGACTTTTTTAGTGTTCCCATCTTGGCGTTTAGTTTGTCTTTCTCTAAGAGAATACCATTGGCGTTCAACTGCTTTCGGTTTTCTGCCAAGTGTTTCAGCAAGAACTCTTGCTTCTTTTGCGCTTTCACAAGCGATTATTTGCTTAATTTCTTTTTTCGTATATCTTTTTCCCATGTTTTTCACTTCCTTATTTTTATTTTGTTTTTTAGATTTAACCTCTCTAATTTGTTTTGTTGGGTATTCCTTTAGAATACTCTCCCACTTTTCTTTATTAAGTGGCTTACCAAATTCTTCTCCGTAAGCCATTATAGTTTGTTTTTCTGTCAATAAATTATGATAACAGTCATGTATAAAATTAATCTCTTCTTGAGAATATTTATTCATATTCTTTTCAGTTAAGACTCTATATAACTTTTTAAGAGTGTTACCCGAAACAGTTGTATCAAACTTTCTGTTAAAGTTTCTTGCCATTTTATCCCAAGAAACCTGTCTTGCTGATGCTGAAACAACATATGCTATTTCTTCATTAGACCATTGATTTAACCAACTCATATATTCACCACCATGTAATCTTTAACTTCATCATTATTTTGAAACCATCTTTGAATCCATTGTGCGCCCATTCCTGCAATAGCAACTTGCATAAAGTGAACTCCCTCATTTGAACCATTCCAAGAATCACCTTGACAAGAAAAAGACCGTTCTTCACCCGCTAAAAGCATATCATACATTTTCGGGTCGGCCTTATAACTTACTAAAGCGGCATTCCTGCCTTGCGCTCGTAAATCCAGCCATTTAACACTTGTGTTGTATAAGGTCTTTCTCACGCCTAAGTTATCTACACAACAAATAACCAAGTCATATCCTTGCATTTGTTTTTCAGTTAGAATAGGAAACTTAATTGCTTTATTGGTAGTTTCATAATTATACTCCATCACCAATGCTTTGTTTTGTCCTACATTATCAGCATTAAAGTTTTGATATGGTAGATTCTTTGATTCTACAACATCGGGGTCTGCTACTGTTATGTCATATAATTTTACTTTGTCTAAAGTTGGTATCAAGAAACTCCCAATACCACCTGCTCCAATCACTAATATTTTTCTTTTCATTTTTATTCACTCCTTTTTTCTTTCTCTAATTTTTCTGCCTCGCTAAGCCAAAACTGACATACCCAATGTAGTCTTTGCACTTCTTTGAGTAAATGTTCTATTGCTTCTGTTTGCTTGTTATTTTTTACTAAGGCATCTACTACCTTTTTTGTTCCTTCGTATGTCATTTTATTCACTCCTATTTTCTTCTTCTAATCTAAATATATTAACAGCCATATATAATTCCATAAAGAAATTAGTCAGCCAATCTTCTTTCTTTAGAATAGTCATATCTGCTTCTAAATCTTGTTGATACATTTGATGTATTTGTTTCACTATTCTATCTTTATTCTCTAAGAACATCATTTCAGTTTTATGTCTGCTCTCTTTTAGTTTTTTAAATTCTTCTTCTGTTCCTTTCCACATTGTTATTCCTCTCATAATTCTTTTCCTTTTAGTTCTTCAACTAATTCAACACCGATTAGATTCAGTATCGCTTTTGTTTGTTTCCAAACAATCCATCTTGAAAATCCTGTTTTCTCACATATCTTTGTAGCAGTAATATTATCTCTAACATACACATTGGCCGCTATCCAAATAATTGCGGCATAATATGACCTGCCTTTATTGAAAGTCGAGTCATGAACTATCGTTTCAAAATGCTCTAACACATGAATACATTGACTCCTAAAGGTCATGTCATCTGTTATTTTTGATAGCGTCTGTATCAAAAGATACTGCGGATTAATTGGTTTGTAGTTAATGCTATTTTTATGAAACTGATTAATCTTTCTTACTAATCTTTTGACTGATTTAACATTAGGACTAAATTCAGCACATACATCTTTGAAAGCATGCGGAGTTCCGTTCTCTTTTAGCGCATAATAAACAACTGCGGTTGCTCTTGCTTCATATTGACTTCTACCAAATAGATTTCTATTTAAACAATCAATGTATAGTTTTTCAACTCTTGCTTGAAGAGAACTATTAGGTGCTACATTTGCTAATACCATATTACAGAATCTAATTCCATTTTGAATATGTTTAGGTAAAACGCTATTCATTCCATACTTATTATACTTGAAAGAACCCTTGCCCGTTATTACAGAACCTAATTTATTTCTATCCGGTGAATGCACTAACTCTCCCGTTGAATCAAGAATATGAACTGTCTCTTCAAACATTTCTGTTATCAAAACAAGTCCACAGTCTTTACAAACTATTTCGCCAAGCCGTTCATTAAACTCATTGTTTTGGCTTTGGCATTCTTCGCAAATTAACTTCATTTCCCTCAATCCTATATTTATTCGCATCGTGTATCATATATCCTCTAATGGTTGATACCATTTTTACTGTTATTAAATCATTTAGAAGTGCTAATGCTCTACCTGCAAATTGGTCGCCTAACGGTGAATTATTTGCTACATTGTCTATACAAATTGGCCCACGCCAATATTTCTTTTGCCATATATCATTATTCAAATAAATTGTTCCATCTTCTACTTCTGTTCCTTCCCAAGTGGAACAATCTATATCTTCGGTGTCATCTTTATCGGGTTGCCAAATATATGTTGATACCATTTGTATTCCACTTTTGTATTTGTTATTAGTTAGTTTCCAGTCGTAGCCTCTACCTCTAACATACATCGTTTGTAATATTCCTTCATCATCATAAACTGCATGAATGCGGCCTTCATGTTGTTCGCATAAATCTCTTACTAATTCTAATGCTCTTTGTTCAACCATATCTTGAGTTCTATTCTGCCTTAGAAATGCTTTCATAACCTTTTCTTCGGAAAGCGTTGCTTCTCTACCAATTAGTTTCTTGAATAAATATTTTGGCCCAAGTTTTTTCCATGAACCTCTTGATTTACCAAGATGATAATAATTACAAAAGGTATCTAATTGTTTTGGTGTTATCTCGCCCCAAACACCGTCGCTTATTTCCATAGCGAGCATATTATCGCCTATTTGAACAACATTCAATCTAACTTCTATCTTTTCATAATCATCAATGAAATGATATGGCGCACGATTCTCTAAACAATATCTAACATTTTCCGGTAATGATAGTGTTGAATACAAACTGCTCAACAATACTTCCGGATTATCTTCAAAACAAGATTTGTAAGTCAATCTTGCTAATGCTGAACATATTGTAGCAAGGCTATATGATTTACCATTTAATTGATACCTAATACCTTCTCGGCTCAAAACAACAGGACAGGTTTTAATCATAACGACATGATTAAATCTATAACCAAATCCTCTACTGTATCTGTTTCTTGGAGAAATAACACTTCTCCAAAATTCAACCAATCCTGCATGAACAGGGTCTTTTTGTCCTCTTATAATACTAACAGACCTTGTAGTTCCAAAATTAAATGTGTCGCATCTAATTGTTGTGTCATTTGTTTTTCTTGAATCATCGGGCGTTGATATTCTTAATTCACATTCTATACTCATATTATCACATCAAATATATATTTTTATTATCTTTATCACATTCTGCATGAATTTCATTCTTAATGTCTTGGGCGTTTAACAACTGCCCTCCGCACACACGGCATCGTGTGGCTATTGTTTTCTTTGTCCTATTGGACAGCGTATAGTTTGGGTTTTTCTCTTTCATTGTTATTCCTCAACTGTTCTTTAATTCTTATTCTATCTTGGCAAACCACACAATTCGTTTTGCCTTCACAATTATATTTGTGATATTCAACTATTTCTTTAGAGCGTTTTAGTTCTTGCTTTAGATATTGCGGGAAGCCCATTTCAATTGCTTCCTTAATATCCCAAAAACAAAGCATAAGAGTATCATTCATTCTATACATTTTGTCTCTATCATCTATTAAAGATTCACAGACATTTACTGCCATTTTTACTCTTTGGATATTCGCTGGCGAATAATCCCTAACCATTGTTATTACTGCTGAAAGATACTCCTTGTATGTAGCAAAGAGTTTCTTCATAATTTTCACCTTATATTTCGCAAGACCCACCTGCACAGGCTAATTCGCCCGACAAGTCAGTATTGTCTTGAGTTTCAATAACTTTCGTTAAATCAACATTTGTCAATGCTCCCGTTAGTTCTTCAAACTTATCTTTGTCGCAAGTTTCAAACGGTGCTTGAGTATATGTTCCCCCATCAAAAGGAAGGACTGAAAGCCCATTATAATAATGTCGGTTAAGCCAAAACCAATCTCCAACAGACTCCCATTCATCTTCTTTAATGGAAACTGTTGCTGAAACATTATGGGTATTTAGTCCATCTTTATGTCCTGCTCTAACCCAACTAATGCTAAATTCTTTTATTCTTTCTAATAAATCAAATACTGATTCATTACGAGTAATAGCATTTAATGGTGCTTGTTGAGGAACTGAAATAACCGCTTGTTCGTGTGGCTTAAAATACTCATCTTCAATTAAAGACGGGTGTTCTTTGGCGAGGTAATCATAAATTGCTTCATTTTTACCAACTCTTAGTCTCCTAATATAATACTCATCGTGGTAAGCATGAATACCACTACTTGTTCCTAAAACAAGAGAAGTTGTTCCCGCAGGTTTTATGCAAGTTGTTCTTGCGGCAGGTTTTATTCCTATTATTTCTGCTACTCTTTTGTTTTCATTAACAACCTCAATTGCGGCCATGTGTAAATCTAATTCTGCTACTTTGTTAGCGGCAATACCTGTCATAGATACTCCTAATAGTGCATCTTTTTCTGTATTCTTTCTCCATATCTCTCTTAGATAATGAAAGTCAGTATATCCTGCTTGTAAAGTTCCTAAGAATGCTCCCGCACTAACTCTTGCTTCTAAATCCGCTTGGTCTTTTACATTAGAAGCATTAACTTCTGTTAAATTACAAAATTGATATGGTCGTAAAGCAATCTCACAACAAGGGTTTGTTCCCCAATCTTTATCATTATTGAAATAAATTCCGGGTTCTCCGCTTCCTGACGCTTTAATTCTATTCCACAAATCTAAGAAATAATCTTTAGTTATTCTATGTCTAAGTAAAACGGCTGAATTGTTTGCCCTGCCCCTTTGTGGGTTATTTTCCCACCATTTACCGGATTTAGCGGCAATCATTCCCATATCATCAGCAGAAAACAAACTAATCATAGCGGCTCTCCTAATTCCACCACTTAATACTGCATCAGCAATATGACACATAATATCATGGCACATTATAGGATTAAGTTGATAATTACCACATCTTTGTAAGATTCCTTCTATTTTAACTAAACATTCTCTTAATGGTTGAGAACCGGGTGCTTTACCACCAGAAGTAATTAATAATGCTCCTTTCTCTCTTATGTCGGAATAATCGAAAATAGGAGTTGATTTCCTAATTCCCATATAACACTCTAAAAGAATTTTAACTGCATCAGCCCAACCTTCAATTGAATCTGCAATTAAATATCTTCTTTGTCTATCCGGATTTGGCATTATTAATTCGGGTAATTGTTCTACATGGTGTCGTTGAACAGAATAACCAACTCCTGTTCCACCAAGTAATAAAAACATAGCCTCGCTAAAGGCTAAATGTGAATCTATTGGCATATATGCACAATTATATACTCTATTAGGTGATATATCAATTGGTTTCCCTGCAAATTGCATTGAACGCATTGATGGTAATACCAACTTAGGTAATACAAAATGTGCATAAACATCTCTAATGTCTTGTTCTAACATTGGATATTTTTTAATATGCATATTCATATTTCTTTCGCAAATTTCTTCCCATGTTTCTCTTCTTAGAAGTTCGGGTTTATATTTTGCATATTTCATATGAACTGTAATGTCTGATAATATTTTTTTATTGGGGGCTTGTTCCATGTTTTTCACCTGCATTTCTGCGACTTAAGTTATCGGCATAAATATATCCCTTATCTTTAAATAAGGGATTAGAAGTCCATTTTTTTAAATTGAAAAATGGGGTAGCACATAGTAAAATGGAACTAAAACTATGCACTACCCCAAGAGTAGTTAGAGGGAATTAGCAACTTTCCGCTTATTCCTGCCCTCCGACAATTGCCGGAATCAAATCAACGGAAGATACTTCTTCCCAATTGATACCTCTAATATCCTCTCTCGATACAATATCACCATCAATGATAGCCCAATGTGTCGGGTGTGTATCTATTTGTTCGATAATCTCGCTCGAAGCCATCATAACTTCTGTGTGGCCTGTTTCATTCATAATTCTTAATCTAATTGACATATTCAATCCTCTCCGTTCTTGCTATTCCTCTTAACTATTTAAAGGAGTTCACAAATAAGTTTTGTCGGCCTCCTTTAAGCCTTGACTTTAATCTCTCATCAACTCCAAAATCTTGTTGTTGAGTGTAAGAAGTTGCCTTTGCATCTTCTCTTTGAATTGTTTATCTTCTTCTTGTTTTTTATTCCAAAAATCAAGAAAGCGTTGATACAACTCTTCCTTTGTCTCTTGCAGAAAATCTGCATCTACTAATTCATTCAATGAGATATTTACTTCACCTTTAATTATACTTGGTAGTGCATCAATCTCTTGCTGTAATTTAGCAATATCAACTCTAATTGACTTAAGTTTGGTTTCTTCAAACTCTTCATATCTTTTAAGTTGAAAAGATTTGGTGTTTTTAACTTTCAAATAACAATCAAGACAATGTTTTTCCCATCTTGCTGATTTAGCAGTTCTTGTTACAAATGTTCTTTTGCACATTTGACATTCTTTTTGGACTGTCATTTCAAACAAACTCCCTGTCTTGTTTTTCAAAAGCATAGTTTTCTTCTAAATAACTTGTTAGAATCATATCCATCTTATCTTGTAAGGCTTCAACAATCCCTGCAATTATTCTACGATTAAGACTAATCCATAGTCTGTGATGAGTATTAATTACTACCTTTGGTTCATCATTTTCATTCTGCGATATTACCAAAGGTGGTAAATCGGGGCTATCTACTATTCTAAATTCTACATTTGTATTCATATCATCATCTCTCCTGTTAGTTTATTTGGGTGAAGGAAATACTCACCCTTTTTCTCTCCGTTCTCGTCATAGATTTCATCGTGTAAATTAGCCACGATAAAATCCCATGCTTCCTCCGTAATAATGTAATTATCTTGTGCTATGTTAGCATTAGTCTCAAACAACTGCACACCTAATTTCTTAAATTGTCGTTGTAAAGAAACAGCACATATCTTGTATGTATTATCATTTAGGCTATCCAACCCTGATATTTTCATAACATTATTGATTGCTTTCTTAACATCAATTGTTTGGTCTTTGTGCCATTTCATTAAACAATTAAGAAATGTTATTTCTGTTAATTCTCTAAACATATAAATCATATTATTCACCTGCGTATGCTTTTGCTACATGAATAGCGTTAAGGTAATTCTTAGTTTGAATCATTCCTTCAAGTCTCGCTATATCATCATTATCATTTTTATCCATTTGACTTACTGTAAATGTAGCAACTAATAGTGCTAACTGTTGCTTACTTGACCTTGTTAGTAAATCTGCTAATTGTTCTGTCATGTGGTCTTTGTATTGTTCTGTCAATAAACATTCCATACATTCAACCCATTCCATCTGTTCTAATCTATAATTTGCTACTTGATACCAACCGCTACCTTCACAAATATTACAATCTTTATTCATCTAATTCACACTCACAGTCTGCATCAACAAAACAACCGCATTCTAAATAACATTCACAATCCATACTTGCATAACAACCACATTCTAATTTGGGGTCTAAATGGTCGTCTAATGCCGCCCAACACATATTATCGGGATAATTACTCATTAGTTTCACCCGCTTTCTTTTCTGCTTCGGTAAAACAACCGTAGCAATAATGTCTGCCTTTACTTATTCTTACATTACAATTTATACATCTATATATTTCTTTCATTTTTATTCCTCCAATAGTAACATAGGATATTTAGGTTTAGTTGCATTATACGCTCTAACACCTTTGTTATATTTTACTGCGTAGTGGTTCTTTGGCCACCAATCCGGCATTTTACCTTCCGGCCATTCAGCAAACTTCCATTTGCCTTCTAAGTAATAGTGACGGTAAGAATCAATTACATATTCCCAACAATGCTCTCCGTATTCATTTGGTATTCTATAAGTATCAAACATAGCAATTGATACAGGAGTTGCTAATGTAGTATCAGCATCAAACTCAATAGGAGTTTGTAGCATTCTGTTGAATGAACCATGCTCTTTACCATATCTTTCTGTATATTCTTCACATAAAGCAATACCATGATTATACAACCATAATGTATTGTGAATACTTTGTCTCGCCCAAATAGTTGAAGGGTGATTTAGCATGGCAGGTTTCATTAAATTAGAATCCATAAGTGCATGATATTCTTTGAGTTGTCGTAGCGTGGGTTCTTGTCCATATCTATCTGTATATTCCATGAACAAAGCATTAGTGTGTAGCATTTGGCAAGTTTCTGTTGGCATTTTAACTACATGCTTATTGAGCATCTGTTGTGCTGATTCTATCGGGTCTCTTGATAATGCAAATATATTCATATTTCTTCGCCTCCTTTATTTGTGGCGAGTTCAGCCAATACTGCTAAACCAACTCCACCAACAATAATATAACCTGCGGTAAAAGCAATTCCTTTTAATAAACCTTTAATCATTCTTCTTCACCTTCACAAAATTCTGCAAAATCATTTAGATATTGTTCTGCATCAACAAATTGGCTATGTTCAATAGTCATTCTATCCAAATGCGCTGTCCAACCGCCTGTTTGTTCTGCATCTTGGTTATCTTTCCAAAATTCGTGCAAGTCTTTTATCTTATCAAAGTGATAAGTTATAGTTTGAGATATGGTATTATCACCATAAATTGTATTTCCGTATTTCTTTGTTATCTTCATTCTTTCATTCTCCTTATTGATATTTGGTATGCATTGTAGTGCGGCATACCTAACGCAACTAATTCTTTACAAATCCTTTTTCTTGTCTTTTCGTGTTCGCAACTGCGATTCAAAAACTCCGGCTTGTATTGGCGGTGGTTTTCTTTCCGGATTATATCTTTCATATACTTCATCATAACAACCATCACATATTCTAATTAATATTTTATTTTCTAATTCTTTTAATTCCATTGTTTGAAATTCAATTAACATATGATATTTAGCACCTAAAGCGCATATATTACACTTTGGTTTCTTTTCTTTATCTTTAACAACAAAGAATTTTTTTATCCAATCTATCATATAAATCACCTTAAAGGCGAGGGAACGGACTTCGTGTGATTAGACACTATTCATATGAACAATTAGTGAACACATGCAAAAAATTCACTAAGAGTTGAGTAATTAGACTTACCTTTTTATCCGTATTACTATGAAAACCCTCTATGCAGGAAAACATACTTGCGCCTATGAAATGAATTTATTTAGGAGATGCATTTCACAATTTGGCATTTGCATATTTTTACCTTTAAACCTACTTTTCAATGGAGGATGAAAACACCCTCCGATTGAATCTAATTTCTTTCCTCCAAGAGTTGAGATATAATCTCACTTGCTTGTCTTTTAGTTAAAGTGGTAGTAATCTCTCCTTGTAGTCCTTTTGTGGAGACTTTACCCGCATAACCTAAATCTTTCAAAAATTTAAGTTGTTTATCTGTTGCTAAATCCTCATCAAATATCTTCTTCAATGAACGCAGTTGATTTCTAGTTAATTCTCTACTACCCATCATTTGCTCCTTAATATCTGCAAGGAAATTACGCTCCCAATCATTATTAGCAAATGATTCATCAAATTCGGGAACACCATAATAGTCGCACATTTGTAAGAATGTATCTCCGCCAAAATCCTTAGTTAAGATTTCTTCTTGCTTTTGTCTTTTGGCTATTTCTCTCGCAAGCCTATCTGCTTCTTGTTTTTCTCTAAAAAGCCTATTTCTTTCTTCTCTTTCTTCTGCTTCTATTCTTCTCTTTTCTACATTTTCCGGTAGATTGTAAATACGCATTCTTTCTGCTTCTCGTTCTCTTTGTATTCTTAGTCTTTCTTCTCGTTCTCGTCGTCTTTCTTCTTGAGCAATTCTAATAGCCTCTATTCTATTTGCTCTTGTTTCATTATATCTATCCAAAGTGTTTTGATACTGTTCACGCTTTATGTAAAACAAAGCCAAGTCCTTCATTAGATTATCATTAGGAAAACCTGTTGTATTGATTTGTGCTTTAGGATTATCGGGGTGATTCCAACGCCATACAAGAGAAGCCATTTTGTAATTAGGAGAACCATAAGTTCCTTCGCCTCTTTTTCTCAAAACTCTTCTTCTAAGATTTTGTTGTATTTCATGGTCATAATACCAATCTCTTTTGTGAACATTGAAGTGTAAATCTAATTCTTTTACTGCATCAAACATCATAGTAAAAGCATCGCCATTTGATTTCCACCACGCTTCTGCTTTCATAGACTTGGTTCTAACATTAATCCATTCTTGAATTTGCTCATCAGTAATAGTGTCAATACTAACTCCTTCATCTTCTGCAATTGCTCGCATAATTAGATATGAGTTAATGTGGTCGCTACCAACACATTCAATATTTCCATTTTCTGTGTTTTGTATTTCAAAATGATAAACAACTATATGTCCACATAGACATTTTCCAACGCCCATTGTAGAGTTTCTAACCCAATCCGGCATAACATCATTACCACTCCACCAAACATTACCTGTTGCTAACCATTCATGTTTAGCATCATCATAATTATCTGCTACTGATAATTCAACCATTTTACGCTTTAACGCTCTATCCCAACGACCTTCGCCAAGTCGCCTTTTTGCTACTATATTATCCATTTTTATTCCCCTACAATTCCGGTTCTTTGTCCTACTAAAAATAGGTTTTTCTTTGCTCTTGTAATCGCTACATAGCAAATGTTATTTTCTTCTAATCCACCTAACGGGTGTGGCATTCTATCAGTTGCTAACAAATACACATTATTTGCTTCTAATCCCTTAGCCTTGTGAACGGTAGAAAGCATAATTTCCCCGTTATCATTTCCGTCAAATACTCTCTTGATTTCTTCAATGATTCCACCAACAGTTGATGCTTTATTTACAAAGATACTGATACAGTCTTTCTTATCTTCAAGAGACATCGCTTGATTCTTTTTATTAGCGTTTAATAATTTGTTATAGTTATAATCAAAGTCTTGCATATACAATTGCCAAAACTCTTCTGTTCCCATATGATTATTCTTAGAAATCTTTTGAACTGAATTAATTAATCCTTTAGTCATATCACGACCAAGAATATATGCTGATTTACCTTGACTAATTAAATCATAGAAAGCACCGACTAATGGTGCATTATATCTACATAAAACCATATCTTTCTCTTGTGGTGTAAATTCAGCATTAACTATTACATTACCTTCAATTGCATTTTCAGCCGCATGAAAATCTTTTACATATCTATTGGCTTCCTTAACAACTGATAAAGGACACCTCCAAGAAATACTAAGAGGGAATTCGCTTATTTCTCTTGAGCCTTTTTGAAGTCTCTCTCTAAATAGCCCAATACTATTGGAATCTGCTCCCCTAAATCCATAAATAGCCTGATTTTTGTCTCCGACAATAATACATCGGCCACCATTCACGCATTTACTAATCATTTCTCTTTGGCTTTCATTGAAATCCTGTGCTTCATCTACAAACAAAACATCATACTTAGGAAAAGGATAGTTATTTACTAAAGGTAGCCAAATCATATCATCAAAATCAACTTCACTTGTCTTGTTTGCGCAAGCCTTGAGTAGTGTAGTTAGATGTGCTATCGCTATTTCTTCCTCTCGCTCGGAATAGAATTGAATATTATATTCATCAATTAGTCTATTGACCTCTTTTCTATCAGATGGGTCAATTAGAGAACCCTTGATTAGAGATACTAATTTCTTAACCGGAGCAATATTGAAATCCTTGCCTAAGAAATCCTTGATGATATTGTTTAGTTTGAAGTTATTGACTCTTGTTCTAATACCTGCATTTCTAATTGCCGCAAAACCAAACGCATGAAATGTTTTTGCTTCAACGCCTTCGGGCAATCTTTCTGCAAGTTCTGTTGCTATTGATTTATTGAATGCTAAAAAAGCGGCTTTATTATTACCAATTTTATTAGCGGCTTCAACAATAGTTGTAGTCTTACCTGTTCCTGCACCTGCATTAATTATAATGTGGTGGTCTGTATTTTCTATGCAATCAAATATTGCTTTTTGCTGTTTTGTATGTTCCATTTTAATTACCTCCCTTTTTAATTCTATAAGGGAAAAAGATGAGGAAGGGGAGTCAGCGAAAATTAATTCGCAATTACATTTGTAGCCCCCTTGACTTCAACCCTTCCTCAAGAGTTAATTCGCATCAAATTAATTTAGAAAAGTGAAATGAATCCGCTTTCCAACTGTTTGACACAACCCAACCTTGTCGGGGCGTATAAGGGGTCGGCTCACCCCCCTTTGAGGTTTGACTAAGCCCTAAAAATTCTCAATTGAAGAAAGAAAGGTAAATGACCCATGATGCAAGGCCAACGATGATACTGCCCCAAAATAGTCTTAATCGGACATTGTTTGGGGGATTACATTTTTTCTTCAAACAATAATGGCTTGTTGATATTTTTCCCTTATGAACATAAGATTCCAATAGGTGATTAGAACCTTCGGGTATATCACACCCGCAACTTTGGCATATCAAGTCCTTATCGGCCTTTACATATACTTCTTCAACAAGTCTCATTTTTATCACATCACTCAAATAGAAACAAAGGGAGGCGAACCTCCCAGTGTTTCATTTTATATATCTTTACCGCAGTAAAGATGTGCTAACGACAAAGGCAAACTTTGCTCATTCGGTTGTCAATAGAGACTCAACCGTTCCATCCCAAGTTCCATCTTTATACATTTTACTTAGGTTGTTTCGGGTTCTCTTAACAACTGCCGAAGCATAATCGCTTGCATCATCATAATGACCGCCACCACTCTTAATGTGTTTCATGGTGATTGCGCCAATAATTGCATCGTGGTTATAATAATTCATAGCCGCTTCTTGCACTACTCCGCATATTTTGTCAATTGATACTCTAACGCTTGCCGGAACTGCTGACTTTTGACCTCTCTTGAAAGGTGTTCCATCTCTTCCCTTCAAAAGAGCCTTTAGTGCGCCTTTAGCCGCTACTCTTTCGTTTGGGTTGTTTGTTCCAATTTGAAGGTTCAGTTCAATGACTTGTTTAAGTCCTGCATCTAAACCTGCATCTGCTTCAAGGTATTCTCTAACCTCTATTACAAGGCTATCCCATTGTGTGTTATCCATATTATCTTACTCCTTGCCCTTGTGGGCTATTTTAGACAATTGATTACCATATATAAAGGAGTTCAGGATTGATTGACAATAAGGGTTTTTACAACTTTTTTGTTAGAATTATAAAAGGCCCAACCCTTTCAATCCGTTATTTCACATTTTTCTAAATTAAATTAAATGTTCTAAATTAAATCTAATAACATGAATTAAAATTATTTAACTATAATGATTCGCCAATGAAATAACTTTTGGCAGGAGGTCATTGAGACAAATCTCGCATCTGTCTCATCATGAGAATAATGAGTTATGACCCATAACCCCTAAGAATCTTTGGAGAAGTGGGGAAAATTATTTGTCTCATCTCGTCTCATGAAAATCCCATATATATTTCTCTCTAAATATGCCTCTTATCCTCTCCCAAGAGAGAGAAGAAGATAGATAGATAGATATGAGATATATGAGATTATGAGAAGTATTAATATTCTTTATAGTTATACACTATAACCTTCAAGATTCTGCCCTCATCTGTCTCGTCTCATTGTTGGGTTCGATGAGACAGATTGATTAGATTACTATAATATAGGTATAATGATAAGAATATGAATTAATATAAGGCCAATTGAAACACCCTACTTCTCATATGGACTTTTTTCTGACCCAATAAGTTGAACCTGTTGTTGTTTGAATATATACTGATTATTTAGCCAAACCTGCGCTTTACGATATAATACAACCATATGGTTCATTCTGCTTTGCATGAAGGCAACCATATACGCCCCATAACGCTCTATATCGCTACAAGGGCTGAAACTGTGGCTTTACCAACAAACGAAAAGGTGAATAATATGAAACAAGCGAATTGGAAATTAAATACGAATAAAGTGCGAGTTTGGGCGGAATCTCAACCCCCAAGTGATAACCTACAAGCGGTTATGCTATCTCTAACTCTTGGAGATGCGGCAAATACCGATGAATTAAGAAGCACCTATTGGACTGCTATTAGGTCAATAGGTTCAACAATGGAAGGTTTTCCGTCAGCCCGTCGTGGCCGAGAATCAACATTAACAGAAGAACAGGAAATTGTATTGGCGACTGTGGAGCAACAAGTTATAGATGCTTTTGCTCAAATCCCTACTGAATACCACGACTTACTTCTTTCTGTAATCGTTCCACATGGAAGAACGGGCGGTGTATATGCTAACTACGACGAATTGGTTGCTTACTACAAGAAATCTGCTCATAACTATATGATGCAATCAATCAAAGACGGAAGATTTGATGGTGTAGCCGTTGATAAGAACGGTATTCCTCAAATAACCCCAAGACCTACTAAGGCTGATATGGAGGTTTCGGAAGAAGAGTAAGACTACGGGATTCAGCCCTCGTAGCCCCCATGTGGGGGTTTATACAAAGTAAAACCATATGGTAGTAACTTTGTGATTACCTTATTTTAATGAGTTAGTTTGCTTGAATCATGTTCACAAAGAGTATAGGCGATGGAGAATGGGAAGGAGTTTTAGTTAATGTTGGGCTATGTGCAGGAAGGCACGATATTAAAGGAATTGATGATTATATATTTACAGAACCTATTGAAAATCCTAATGACTTTACAACACTAAGGCAAATTGCAAATGAGAAATTAGAGCAAATGTGGAATGAGGGAAACTGTATCAACATTTTTGTTACTGGATTGAGTCAGGCATTGACTATTGTTTTATCGGAAATTTTCGGTTTATATGAATTGACTGAATATGATGTTATGGTTCAGGTCTTTCATTGGGATAGAGATACTGAAACCTATAAGGGTCATACCATTATAGGAATGTAAAGCCCTTCGGGGCAATAACTCCAAAGTTTATTACCATATGGTTGTAATGGCTTTGCCCTTGTTTAATTACAACCTTATCCGCCCATCAAGCCCTATATTCGGCACAAGGGCTAAAAGGTGCGGATTTCCTTTATTTGGAGGTTGAAAACATGAAAATAGAAAATTGGAATAAGAACATAGGAGAAGTTGAGGTATGGCTAAATCGTGAAGATAGAGGCGATGCCGGACAAGCGATTGGATTATCTATTACATTAGGTAATTCATGTGAAAGTGATGATTTGCGTTCAACATATTGGACAGCAATTAGAAGTATTGGGAGTCTGTTTGAAGATTTCCCAAAAGCGAGAAGAGGCCGAGAGTCAGCATTACCGGAGGAAATGGAAGCACTTGCGGTTTCTGTGAAGAATGCGGTTTATACTGCCTTTGCGGGTATTACTAACGCTGAACTACTAATGACTGTCATACTACCACATGGGCGAACAGGCGGAGCATATTCTTCAATTCAAGAATATGCGGAGAAAATGGCGAAAACTGCTTATGATAACCTTGTAAAAGGCCATAAGGAAGGTCGCTGGAACGGTGAGATGAATGGTGAAATCCCATCATTAACCCCGCCTCCGGTTAAAACCAAAGAAGGAGGCGAAGAAGAGGAATGATGCCTTTTTAGCCCTTGAAGCCCCCTAACGGTGCGGTTTCATTTCATTGGCAAAGCACAACCATATGGTTATGACGGCTTTGTTGCATAACCATATTAATGCTCTTTATCTATTAGGTCATGAGAAAGATAACACAAGACTCAATAAAGGCATTTATGAATGAAAGCAACTTTAAGAGAGGTAACACCGAAGTTAAGGTAAGTTATATTGATAACAATATTGACTCAAACGCTCCTTATGAACCGATAACTGTAATAACTGATTTATTGCTACATGGCAACATAATAGCAACAGCGACAAAAAAATTCAATAACGGTAAATATGAAACAACTATTACTATCACTTCGGCAGGTTGGAAAACTGTAACAACTAAAGAACGCCTCAACGGTTTGAACGGTGTTAATATAGTTCAAAGGAACTTTGAATGGTTCTTAAATGGTGAAAAATGGAATGGCGGAGAAATCCGCATCTATTAGGCGAAAGCCCCCTTCGGGGTTTATTCAAAGTCACACCATATGGTTGTTATTGCTTTGCACATAACTAAACCCTATACGCCCCAAAGGGCATTCTATTGTCCGGTAGTGCAAACCGGACTCGGAGATGACTGAATAATTATTTGCTAAAGAGTAATAAGGTAGCCATATCGGGGTGCTTCCCGCACTTAGGGTTAATCAAGCGGTTTAGTCGCTGACTTGATTAATTACGGTGGAAAGGTCGTAGATTAGCAATCGCTGACTATATGGTGTTGAGAATGCGAAAACCCAAAGTTGGATTCTTTGGCAACAAACATTCTCATTTGGGTAATTCAACGAATCCCAACTCCACCCTTTTATATTCCATTGGTTTATTAGTGGCCATAAACACTAATGGAAACAAAGCCGAAACACAGCGTCGTAAGTCAAACGGGAAACAAATCTAAGGAGGCATGCCGAATTAGAGAAGGAAACAAGAGGAAATGCAGTAAAACCGGATATGTATGGAGTAGGCGGAGTTTCTTTCAAATGGTGATTAAAATGAGAAAAAGACAAAAACTTGGACTAATAGCAGTTAAGGATAATTCGGATATTCAAAAGATTGTCAGGAATAGGAGGCTTGAAAGGAGAAGAAAAATAAAAGAAGAATGGAGTAATCCTATCAACTTTTATTCTCTTAGAGGGTGTAAATTGATGTTTAAAGGTTTTAAGACTGATGAGCAGATTCAAGCACGATATAAGAAATTTAAGGCGAAACGCCCCGCTTAATTGCGGTAAGTGCAAAGCATTACCATATGGTAATAGATAACTTTGAAAGATATTACCTTATTATATCCACAATACATAGAGTATGTCTTGGAGATATGTAATGTGTAGCAAATGCGGAAATGAAGAATCAATCGGAATATATTATCCCGACCACTATGAACACTTTCCAGAAACAATTCCCGAATGGACAATTTCAGTTACCTGTGTTGAATGTGTAAATAATTCCCCGTAAGGGGAACTAAGCACAAAGCCCGCCCATATGGTTGTTAAAATGCTTATGAGAACATTAGCAAGGCTATTCATAGTGCATAATCACGAAAGATTGAATAGAGGCATTAATGACGAAGGATATAGGCTTTAGAATCAAACATTGAACAGTTGCGTAATGCCTTTTTTATTCATCTATTAACCGCTATAAACAATCAATCTACAAACTTCGTAATAATAGCCCTTTATGCATTTT